>Ga0315289_10002837_pt1 | contig 26433 bp, 15 predicted proteins | sample YL17G11_40_MG_FD_203452 | JGI IMG/M metagenome (GOLD analysis project Ga0315289, IMG submission 203452) | Sediment microbial communities from Yellowstone Lake, YNP, Wyoming, USA - YL17G11_40 | ecosystem: Environmental > Aquatic > Freshwater > Lake > Sediment | place: USA: Wyoming | collected...
AAGGAGATCATCTCCACTCTTCTTAAGTTGCTTTTCAAGAAGCTTGAGCTGCTCATCCTTCTGATCGAGTAGACCTTTCAGATTATCACTCTGAATTGCCAACTTCTGGTACACGCCCTTTTGAGTTTCGATGGTCTGATCACGTGCCGCCACAGCATTCTGTAGCTGGATGACCTGAGATTCATACTGACTCTTCCTAACAGCCCCAAAGATTACGAGAGCTACGAGCAGTACTATCAGACCTATGCTTCCGTACTTGAGAATGCCGTTTGGAATTTCCATCTTACTCTTCCTTTTTTACTTCTTCTTCAGGATCGATCTTCCCATTGTTGTTGGAATCGACTGCAAACTTCTGCTCAGTGTATCTACGTGCCACATATGCACCAAGAGTAGGTGTCAAAATGGCTGCTACAGTGGAAGCATCGATGGTCCCAACCGAAACGGTGCGAACACCGAGATCAAAGACAGCTCCTGCAAACAGTACCTTGACAAGGACTGTAAGGAAGCCGATCAACGTCATCGTGAGAACTGCGTCTTTCTTTCCATCTGTATTCTTGATCCAAAAGTCCATTTTATTATCCTCCCACTTCGATGTGGGCATACCCTTCGTCGTCTGTTGTGATCTCAATCATGTTGTCTACCATGTCTTTCATCGAATCAAGGTGACTGATAACGATGATATGATCGAACACCGTTCTTAAATAGTCAAACATTCTCTGAATACTCTCGAGGTTTTTCGGATCAAGCTTACCGAACCCCTCATCGATGATGAGCATGTTTGTCTTTGGAAGTATGGAGATGTTGAGAAGTGCATTCCTGATGGCGATAGAAGCAAGGAATTTCTCAGCACCAGACCCGAGCTCAAGGAGCCTACTCTTGTACTGACCATACTGGATGAAGAACCTGATGGATTGTTCCTCTACGTCATGTTCCAGGAAGACTCCGAAGTCAGCAACGTTGGCCAGGATCTTATTGATCTCTTCGTTGATGAGCGGAAGCTTCTGGGTGAGCACCTGGTATGGAATACCGTCCTTACCCATGACGTTGATGTAGTGCTCGTAAGCCAGGCACGTCTCCCGAACCTCTGCCAACTGAGCAAGGGTAGTCTCCAGCTTCTCGAGGATTCCTTGCTCTGATCCCAGGATTCTCACGAGTTCAACAATCTTAGATTGAGATTCCTGAGCAGTGAGAGAAGCCGCCCTTCGCTGTCTCTGAAGTTCCAAGATCTTCTCATCAAGCTTATCGTTCTTGATGATGTCAAGTTCCATCTGTTCAAATCGGGCCTTATCGTCAAGTGCCTTGTTCTTTTCAGCTTGCAGGTTCACAATTTTCAACTTCAAATTCTCTACCTGAAGTCTCAAGTTGTCCTTGCGTGATATAAGAGAATCTTTCTCACCAATGAATTGCCTGTAGGTCTTAAGGCGTTCGACATCTGGAACAAGATCGTCCCTTTGAGTAAGAGCCACTGCACGTTCAACGGTCAGCTTAGCAAGCTTTGAATGAATGAGCTGAATCTTCTGGCTTGAATCGAGAGCCTTGACGACAGTCTGACAGTTCGGACATGTGACTTCACCAAGCTCCTTGGCAGCTTCCTGGATCGTTTGAAGTTCGAGGTTTAGATCTCTGGATTCTCCTTCGACGTCCCGAATCTTTTGAAGTACACCCTGGAGAGTTGTTTCCTTTTCCTCGTGAGTCTTCAGATCGAACTTGGACTCAAGCCTCAATACCTTACCGAGTTCAGTCTCGACAACACCTAGGCGTTCGCCTACCTCTCCCAGCTTCTTTGAATTTGCCTCAATCTCAGAGTCTGCCTTCTTGATGTTACCTGCCCAATCACCCAACTCCCGTCGATCAATCTTTAGTTTTTGGCCGCTGAACGATACGATGACCTCATCGAGTTCTCCGATAGCACTCAGCATAACAGCGAGGCTATCTTCGCGTTCCTTGATCTCGTCCTTACGCATCTTGGTGCTAAGACGGTAGTTCTTGACAGAGTTCTCCAGACCATCGTCCTCAAGCTCTTCGAGCTTCTCGACATATGATCTAGATTCATCCTTGGCCATGATAGCCTTCTGCCCAAAGATATCGAGGTCAAGGAAGCGGAAAATGATCTCCTTCCGCTTTGTTTCCTTGGCTGCGATGATGTCCATCGGATTCCATTGGGCAAACAACGATGTCAACATGAAATCGTCGAAGCTACCAACACGTTGACGGACGTTTCCCTCTGTCTCTGGTCGAGACGTTCCAACGAGAGGTTCCTTTCCACCGTCCTTGTCGACCATAGTAAAGTCGACAGTGGTCTTTCCCCATTCCTTGACCTTGTCAAGGCTACGCTGTCCGTACTTGATCTTCTCGATATGCCGCGTCAGCTCATAGTTTTGATCGTTGGCGGTGATCTCTGCGATAGCTGTGGCTACTTCCTTGTTGTCGTTGATCAGAAAGATGTTCTTGTTGACACCCTTGGTGGTGGCATCGAAACATGTTTCAAGAATGATGTCGATGAAATTCGACTTTCCAGAACCGTTGGGAGCGAATAGACCTGTAAGACCACCAAGACGGCTAAAGTCGATGACGTTGCCTTCTCCGTAGTTGAACAGATTACTCCAACCAAGCTTGTTGATTGACCAACTTACGTTCCGAGCCCCAGTATCTTCCTGATCAAGATTGATCTGATAACGCCTGTTCATCTCCAGGATCTTGTTCATTACACTATCACTGAGTTTCTTATCTTTCAGGAAATCCCTGATGAGCCTTTCCTGAACAGCGATCTGCCGAAGATTCTCTACGTCTGATGTACGCTTACCAACAACGATCCTCTGCTCTCCGATATTATTCGAAGACAGCGTGATGATATCGTGTGGTTGATAAAGCTTCTTGACTTCTTTCTCAATTTCCTTCTGTTCGACCAGTGTGATGGGCCGAGGAGGACTGATACGTATCCTGGACCCATGCTCGATCTCCACAGATGGGATCGAGAGATCGTCTGCCAGGCGGATGGTATGGAATCCCCTACTCCCCTTGAGAGTGAACGGACGAACCTTGTGTGACTTCTTACCGTCCAGGTCCCAGAGGAGGAATCCCTTATCTACTTCCTCACCGAAGTTCTGCTGGATGAGAGACCCTGGATAGGCAATGGTTCTGTTCCTGAAAAACTGTTGCTTGTGGATATCACCGAGGAATGCATAGTCCAGTCCGTCGAAGATGCTCAGATCATGTTCTACGTGAGTCATCCTCCAGTTCATGTCTGTCACGCACGTCGAAACAGAACCATGGAAGAGCCCGATGTTCGCTGCTTCAGAATGTGCTGCCCATGCCGATGGTGTAGGATAGTTCTCTCTATCTGCCAATGAGAACACCCAGAAGTTGTACTTCTGATCGTCCTTATCGATTGAGAAACCCAGTCCAGACTTCTTATGAAGACTGATTCGAGGATCACCAATACTCTCCACGATTGGAGTAAGGGCATCCTGCCTGTCTGGATTCATCAAGTTTAGATCGTGATTACCAAGAATCAGATGGTACGGGGCAAGCTCTGCCACCGCTCTCATATGGTCTGATGCAACCTGCACAAACTCAGGACTGATCTGTGTCTTTGTGTGAGCTGTGTCACCAGTATTGATGACGATATCAGGTTTCAGTTCTACAAGCTTCTCGTATAGATTGTCGAAGACCTTTCTATATTCAGAATGGTACTTCAGGTTCCTGATGTGCACATCTGAAATGTGCGCGATCTTCAGACTCAAGAACACATCCTTAGTTTGAGAAGGTCTATGTCGGAGCTTACGATCGTAGATTTTCTCTTAGCCATTGCGAATTCTTCCTTAGTCATCTCTCCCACATCCTTCCGTCTGCCAAGTGGTACCAACCTGCAGACAACCCCGTAAGATACAAGATTCTCTATGATGTCCAACTGTTTTGAAAAAGCATCCTTGTCTAGAGCCATGAATACGTCTACTCCTGAAAGAACGACCTTTGTAAACAGTCGTGTGCCACTGCTAAGTAGGCTTCCTTGTAACGCGATGGCGTTTTCATCGACCTTGATGGCATCGAAGGGACCCTCGGTAATCACCACCGCCTTTCTCCAATCGATCAAATAATCGTTGAAGATGATGTCCTTGCAGAAGTTTCCATTGTAGTACCTGTCAACACCTTCGTAGAAAGCTCTTCCTGTAAGGAAATTCAACATTCCAAATTCATCGAATGAAGGAATGACGATTCTGTTCTTGTACTTCCCATCCTCACAGTAACCGAGTTTCCACTTCAAAATCTCTCTACGACCGATGCCGCGGTTTTTCAAATAGTTCATCGCACCGGTGTAATACGGTGTCTTCCATTCCTTTGAAAGAGTTTTGAATTCTGGAGGAAGAGCTGGATGTTCAAACTTCTTTTCCTGATCCTTTGGCTTTGAACCGTCTAACGAGGCTCTGTACTCTTCCCATTCAGGAGAATCCTTATGAAATAGAAAGAGAAGTGTCTTACCAGAAAATCCACAACTGTAACAGTTGAACTTGTCAGTCGAAATGTTGATGCCGAGCTGCCCTACAACCCTATCTGATCTTGAACCATGTTTCGGGCAGAAGAAGGCGTACTCGTCATTGCCCAGGTTGCGACCCGGCTGTTTCAGGACTTGCCTGAGAAGTTGAAGCTTCCGCTCTCGTTGCACCTAATACATACCTTCTCAAAAAACCTGCGCGCGCCGTGATGTACGAATCAGCTCTATCGAAGTTGAACGAATGAGGATTGTCATTCCTATTAAGAAAGACTTCCCATCCAGGAACCGTATTCTTGACAAAGTCAAGTGTCAGCTTTTTCTTATCTCCACCCTTGGGAATAATAAGACCTTCACGTTTCATGATGGCCTTAACCGTCGATGGGTGGATATGATGTGCTCCGACACCGCGGCAGCCTTCCTCGTACGTGGCGATCTCACGATGGATACGCCATACCTCGTATGAGAAGAGAGCATTGAATCCAGCGAGCATCATGAGAGTCTGAAGCATCGTACGGCCAGCTGCAAAGTTGGCAAGACGTTCTTCAAAGAAGTGGGTATAGTTTCCTGACTTGTATGGAGCAAGGAACTCTTCAATCCACCAATGGCTCTCATCCATCTTGTCCATGAGAGACTTTGCATCTGGACAGTTCTTGGAGAAGTCAAAATGGTCTGTCTTAACCCATTTTCCGTTCGCATCTAGAACGGTAGCTCCAACAACCGATGTCGAGATGTCCCAACCGAAGTACATATCCATCAGAAGTCTATCTTCAATCGAAGATTTTCCTTGTCCTTCTCGCGCTTCCTGATCGGCTGAGCGAACTTGGCGACAGCCACAAGCTGCCTATCTTCGTTGTAGAGTCCAACGGCAGTGATGTAAGTAGTACCATCATCACGCGAGACCACCAGACGATCATCTGAAGTATCTTCAGGTGTGCCGTTCGTATCCATCTCACTCCACGTAGGATTGTTAGATGCGTTTCCTTGCGCGGTAGGCAGACGACAGTTGAATGTCTTAGTGTTGATCCTTCCTTGGCCTTTGAAGTCAATGGATATAACATCTCCAAACACGCCAGATACCGAAACCTGAGGTTGCCAGAAGAACTGGGTATCGTAGAACATGTCATGCAGCGCTGGATCTGTGAAAACGATCAAACCTTCGGTGTAGAATACGTTGCCAACCTTCCTACGACGTTCTCCAGTATACTCTTCTCCGGAGATATCACGTGTCATCGAACCAGAGACGTACAGTGTTCCTCTTCCGTCGTCGTTGAATGTTCTCACTACGTGGTATTTGTTGTAAATACCATCGGTGATCCTTACACTTCCTGGATCAATCTGTCGTCCATAGAACATGCTAGGTACATGAACCACACGAAGGTCTTTATTCCCGGCATTTATCTTACGCAATGTTGGTATGAAAGTAGGATGATCGTTTGGCTGCCAGTGATTGGTGTGTGCCAACGAGTGCGGGACCATATAACCGTGATGTGCGCCAGGACTGTAGTCGAAAGCTCCACTTCCAGATGCGAATCCGTGAGCTACACTATACGGACCATCATTGAATCTTGCGTAGTGGATCAAATCCACTGACGAACTATTGACCAACGTCCCGCTGGCAATAGCTTGTATTATGCTTCCACTCAGAGCCTTCTTCCAGATCCTCGTTTCAAAGATGAAACCATGAAGAGCATCAACGTTATTTGATGAATTATCACCTGGAATATATGAACCCACAAACAGTGGTATTTGAGATGACGGGGCAAGCGTGACAGCGTTCACAGAGTTCATTGAACCTGTGATAGGATGCTTTCCTCCAAATTTTCCATTCACCCAGTACGTTACATGAGTTCCATTTTCAACAACCATAGCTGTGTGATTCCACTCACCAGGAACACAATTGACAGATGATTTACTTCCAGGATCGGCAGCAAGTTCTAATCCCATCCATGGAGCACCATCGGTATCGAGAAACAAGTTCCAGATTCCATGTTGACCGAGGTACGTTGGATAGTGAGGGAATGGGAATGCTGAACTCGTACCAATAGGAAGTGGCTTGATCCATGCTTCGGCCGTCCAGGACGATGTCGGACTAAGCGTTGCCGCACCTGCAAACGTACCAGAAAAGATGAAGTAAGATCCGGAAGGATACGGATTTCCGACCTCATCTACATCTGCGAGCAACATGGCAGAGTAGAAATCATGGTTCCCTCTGAAGTAGTTGCTGTCGTGAGTACCATAGAAGTCATATAGAAGATCAAGTGGTCTGAAGTGTTCCTCATACCACTGTTCTCCGGTGATCGAAGCAGGAGTTGGTGCCACCTGATCTCGGCAACGAACGAACCTGATCGATCCCGTCGACGGATACGACCCGGAGACGAAGATGACTTTGTCAATACTGTGAGTATCAACGGGGTCTAGTGGGTAGATTGAGATACCAGACTGATCAAAGTCTGACGATTTTACGTCCCTGCGTGAACGGACTCCGCCGTATAGGCTTAGGGAAGCTGATACACCCGTACTTCCTTCCCATCCGTTCGCACCGTACTTGACAGAAACCTTAGGACGGGTGTGGATTGTCGAGAAGAGGATGTCGTTTTTGTCGAACTTTCTGTAGACCGACATCTAGGCTCCCCACCCAAAAGGGTTAGTAGTCGAGCCTGATTCGGAGGGTCGACTCGTTGTCCGGTGACTTAGTCAGCGGCTTGTTTACCTTCGCCACAGCCAGGAGGTTGTCGTTGGCATCATACAGACCAGCTGTGGTGATGTAGGTCCTGGTGGTGAGAATGTTGCTACCGGAGGTCACCCGGATACGCTTGTTGTCATCTACGTATGTGGGGTTACTCGAGTAGTTGAATTCAGAGTTGAATGCTCTACAGAAGTAGATCGTTGAGTAGAGGTTGGTCTGGTTGTGAAGGGCAATCTTCTCAACGTGAGAACGAAGACCATCACACAGGTTGTTGATTGTTCCTGCCGACTGGATGTCAGACAACATCTGTGATCCCGACCAGATCTCGCTCAGATGCCAGCTCGATGACGCTCCGAGGACGATAACGCCGGCATTGAACCACACCTGGCCTATCTCCTGCGTACCACTTCTGAGAGGTGCGTAGTCCCCTCCGACGGTCTGTTTGAAGGCCACCACTGCTCCAGCATCAGATCCGGTAGCCTGTTCTGTCGTGAAAGTCCTGTTTACCACGACGCTTGTCGAACCTTTCTTCAGTTCGTCCTTCTGGATGCCTCGCTTGATCATCACGAAGAAGCATTCTGAAACTGCCACGTTGTTGATCGTGAAGAGCTGATCAGGATTTCCAAGGAGGGCCGAGGCCATCATACGGTAGATCTTGATCTTCTCATTCTGAGAAGCTGTAGCTGTCACAGGAAGGTTGAACGCAGAACCTGTGGCATACCCATAGGTAAGATCAATCAGCGGTGTGCTGAGAGAACTTGTCGGTGAGGAATCGAAGATCGTCTGGAAATACCCGCCAAGGTCGTTCCCTGCTGAGGAGGACGCGATGTTCGAGTAGAACTTGATGTTCGAATCGGGCTTGTAAATAGAGCTCGATACAAACACGACCTCGTTGATTGACGAGACGATCGAGGCTACGTCATGTGCGAGGTCAAAGGTCTTGAAAGACATCGGTTGGCTCCTATCAGCTCGTGGCGAACTCTACGACCGTGACCGGTATCTGTACATTCATACCAGATTGCTGTCCGGTTACTACGATCGTGGTTGTGATTGTCCGTGGTTTTGCCACGTTGACTCCTACAAGCGTATCAAACGCCTCTGTCGTCAATGTCTGAACTCGTACATTGAACTTACATTCGGTACCACCTGCAGAAGTCTGACGACCTGCAGCAGCTGGAATGATATATCTACCAGTTCCGAACGGTGTAATGGCGATCGGAGTTTCTCCTGCAATGAAGATGATGTCGTTGTCACACTCGACAGAGTAGTTGACATCAATGATCTCGGCAGGAAGAATCGTCTGAGAACGTGCAATCTCTTGGCTTACCGTTACGTCTGTACCTCCACCAACAGAGTCGTTCTGTTCCTTCAATGTCACGCTTGACGGCTTTGCGGTCATCGTCGGAAGGAACTGAAGTCGAGCATTTCGGATCGATACGAGCGGATACCGAAGGGCTACAACCTCGTTGGTGAATGCCTCGAACACCGGGGTGTCCAGGATCTTCCTGTCTTTGGAATCGGAACCCGTAAGTTCATTCCAGAAACGATAATCGATCTCGTCATCGCCGAGCCTGAAACGAACGATAGAGAAGCTGCCATCATTCCTGGCTAACCTCTCTCTACCTTCGTCCGTAAGGACGGCATCAATGAAGATCTCACCGCTGTTGTCTTGGAATCCCATCTGGTTCTCCTCGCTGTAGATAGATAGTAATCTTTTTCAGAATTCGCTTCCCAAAGACGTTATCGATTCCATCGATCGCCTGGAGAAGCCCTGTCGTAACTGTGAACTTCTTCATTTTCATCGTTGAAATCTATTCCGAACATCCTAGTGAGGTCATTCTTCAACTTGATTTCACTATCAGAATCAAAATCATCTGAGTTCTTTCCTGAAACCGCATGTCCAGGAACATAGAAATCGAACTTCGAAACCTCTTGCCTACCTGGATTATTCTTCAACGAAACGGTAAATGGAATGTCTTTCACTTCGCCAGTATCTAACGATTGGATACGACAGACATATTTGCCGTTGTCTATGTTGACATTACCCATTGTATTACGACCTGTGAAAACAAGTACGGCTTCTGAAGGAGATCTGCCAACTCTCTGAATGACAGGAGTAACTACGATCTCTGTCTTCGTGATATGATTAGGGATGGTACTAAAAGCTCCGAAGTATTCAAGTCTCACACCTGGTGATGAGATGAATTCTACTGGAAACTCACCACGAACCTTGTAATCTTCGTTCAGACATGCTGCCAGCTGTTCTGACAGTACAGAATACTCGCCATGACGAGATACACATTGGGCCGCATATACCCTCTTGATCCCAGGATGCTGCCTCTGGAAGTATTCCATCGGTCCGAATGGAGAATCATTGTCATCGACGTAGTACACATTGCCTGGGGCAAAGTCTATTCCTCTATCATGAGCACTTGATTCTGTTATCTGGAACCAGTGTGATAGATCCTTGCCGTGTTCGTCCTTGTATTTCTTGAAGAGTCTCATCTTCAAGATGTCCTTCTGTGGATTGTCTGGCAGTCTAAAAGTAACGATGATCTTCTTACGTGCGGAATCGGGCCGAACTGTCAGCTCGTCAGGAGGCGGAGGTGGCTGATCATCGATACATGAACCATATGCCCACGAATGACTCCACTCGCTGAAGAAATACGAGCTCTTATGGGTGCTTAGTGTAGCAGCATGAGAAGCATTCCTGACCGTGGTCATCTTATCTGGAATGTTAAACGAGTGTTCGTTGGGGCGCGTCCAGCGAAGCATGGCGCGGATCCTGTAACGGTATGCCTCTCCATATAAGATCTTCGTATCGATGTAGTAATCTGCATCACGAGATGGGATATCGATCTCTTCTACTTTGATAAACGCTCCAGACTGTTGTCGTTTGTACTTCTCAAGCACATATCCAACATACTCAAGTGGCTTGATCTTTGGAGAAGGCAAGGACGGAATGTCTATCTGTCGAGGTTTTGTGAACAGGTTTGTACGTGAAAGAATTTCCAAGCTTGGAAGGTGAGTTGCAATCGTTGATAGTGATTCAACATGATGAGGAGCGCTCATCAAGTTGACCTTCGACGGTTGAATTAGTCCACCAATGGCAGGATTGAAGAATTTTACCTTCACTTGTACAGAATTTCTAATGTCCGTTACGCTTGCAGGTTGCGAAACGTATGAGGCAAGCTGCATAACCTGATCAACATGTGTAGGCTTAGATGGCATCGCCATCTTTGGTTCAAAGTTCAATGTGGGAGACGACGGATGAATACCGGCAATTTGTGCTCTACCACCTGGAGTGGAAGACTTCTTGATCATGAACTTCCCATCGACGAGGGAAGCTTTTCTATCTGCAAGGTCTGCAGAAACTCCACCACCGCCGATCGATATCATGTTTGCGATGCCATTTGTGACCTGACTTACCTGTGCCTGAAGCTCATGAATAGAGATACCGACAAAAGCTGGATTCGTCAAAAATGCATCTTCATCAAAGTGATCGAGCGTATCTCTGCCAGCATATGACCTGTGCGTCTCAACTCCAGTATTGTGAAGCGGCATATCAACCATCGCTTCAAGAACGCCTGGAGCTAGATGTCCGTTGGCGATGATACTCTTGTTCTTAGCGAAATTCGCAGGTTGCAGATGTTCTGGTACGAAAGGAATACCCCGAGATGAGAATACCTTAGGCCGCTCGATCTCACGAGAGAACATGACATCACGAATTGCCCTCTTGTCGACCTCTTTCGGTCTCACACGTTCGTGAGGATCTGGTAGATCTGGTGCTGCATTCCACACAACCTTGATGAACCTTGGTAGATCTTCGAACTTTCTGTCTCCTCTCGCATCACGGTCGTTCGTGAGTTCGTCGGGAGTCCAAAAGTTGTATGATGGGAATGCCTCAATATCAAAGTCATGGAATAGCGTCTCGAATGGAGCGTTTCCTGAATCAGCTGAGAACAGCTGAGGTTTGATACCCGTGTTGATTACGGGACGAGGAAGCGTGAACATCTCGAAATTCTTTCGGATGTCCTTGTTCGGAAGCTGCACGGTAGACAGTAGCGTTCCCATCTCTACGAAGGGTTGTACTTCCATCAACTTCTTGATAGTTTCAGGCTGATTGAGAGTACCCATCGACTTGAGAGTGGTATCCATGACAAACTTTGTAGGCTTGCTCGTCACGTCGATGCTAACAGGATTTACCACATCAAATGGATGTGCTGTGATCCCCAATCCTTTTCCAAAGATCTTAATGCTCATGGATCACCCCCATTTCTGCCTTTTCCTCTCCCTCTGCCAGTAGGATCTACCTTGACGTCTACTTTTTCCTTTACCGCATCCCTTCTTTCTTTTGCTGCATCGGCAGCGGTAGCGGCCTGTTGAGCTCTTGTTGGAGGAGGAGCAACATTCGCACGTCGAGGAGGTGGAGCATACGTAGGTTCACCAACTGGATGAACTGAACTTGTCTTCGGAGGAGGTGGAACGTGCGGAGTTACTGGATCTGCAGTATACATAGTTGGTGTAGTGAATAGCGGATCGCCTCTGTTGGGACCAATGTCTGAGAAGATTCGTACAGTCCTCATAAAAGTACCCACACCTTGAGCCGTCATCAGATCTACATCACCATCTCCCAGGTTTCCGAGCCTGCTAAGATATTGTACTTCGTCTTCTGCTCGTGAAGAATCCGGGTTGTCAAATTCCTGTGGAATATCTATCTCTCCGGATTTAGCTATCGTCTTCCTTGTAGCTTTACCGAATCCTGTAGACCCACCTTGTAAATGCTCTCTTATGCTTGTTGTATCATGTGAGAGAAGAAGAGGAAGATTTGTCGCAAGAGATTTCAAATTCATCGTAGCTGTTTCGGGATCTATAGCTGCAGCCACGATCGAAATCAAGCCGCTGTCAGTTCCTTTCCCAGAGTCAACATTTCTGAAAAGATTGCTGTCGCTCGGATCCTTCCCTTCGAAATGATACAGGGCTCCTGTCTCTTGCAGAACATCTTTGAGAACCTGCATAATACCATATTTCGAGATGGCGTCATTGATGCTCTTCAAAACGTCTGGAATACTTTTAGGAACGACAAATTTCCCAGCATCCATTTGAGAAAAGAGGAACGAGTAGTTAGCTCCTAGATAAGAATACTCGCGTGTTACTGTTCTAGAATCTCCCCTATTGATCGACTGACGAACATTCACAGCTGCAAGCAGCCAATCGTACTTTCCATCACCAAGTAGAATGTGTGCTATTGCTGGGTATGGGCTAATCCCCGAGGCGTCCGCCTGTTGAAGTGACAACCCATTCGACACAAGCAAGCTATGTCTCTGTGGTGCCGACATTGTCTTTTGTACCGTCTCAGTGGCAAACATTGTTCCAGGGATTTCATTCTGTAGCTGGTATGCTTGGACAGTGTAGTAGAAATACCCGTGAGGTGGAACGTCTGTGTCTAGGAAAGTAAACACGTAGTCGTGCTGGACGTTGTCGTAGAACGATAGAATCCAGGCGTTCACGTATTCCTTGAGCCTAGTCGTATCACGCTTTACGTCGTCGTTAGTAAGCGAATACCTTGCTTCTCTTCCGTCAAAGAGATTCTTACGCTTAACCACATACCCGGAAGCATCTGGAATCTTCTTCCATCCGACTATCACTCCCTTTGGAGTTCCACTTGGAGCGTAGAAAGCCGTGAAGATCACCTTTGGAACGCGCTTTGTAAAGTCGAATACTGAAAGGGCCTCGAATGCCTTCTGTTCCTTCACAGCGTCAGCATCTGGGAGTAACTTAGCCAGATCAACAGAGGTGTTGCCAGTCCCTCCGAATCCCTCGAGTGACAGCGATGAGTGAGATAGTTGAGCTGCTTTGTTCACATTCCTATCGAGGTTTAGCTGTCCACTTTTCTCAGCATTCAGTAACTTGATGTAAGACAGGACATTCGAGGATATTCTTGTGGCATCACCCTGTCTGAGGTTTATAGACTTGAAACCTATTCGTCCGACATTGTACGACATTGCCAGAGAGAACGGATTCTCGGGCGGAACAAACCCAGCATTCTTTGCACGAGCAACAAAAGAATTGACCCTATTGATGACATCAAAGATGTCGTTTCTTCCCTTGTTTACTATGTTTCGCATCTTCTCTTCTGAATCGGGTCCGCTTCCAATGATTACGTTGTTGTTGACATTGTTGACGCCAAAAAACAATCCGTTCTGTTCTGGGAAAGTATGGCTCGTCCACGCTGCCCGAGCACCAGTCTTATTTGAAGACTTCTGAAGATCTTCAGGGAGAGGAACTCCCAGGAATGCTGCCACATGACTTACAATGGTAACGTAGTCCTGCGTTACTTGTGGAGGTGGTTTCTGAAGACTGTCTATCAGGTTAAGAGCATTAGAAACATCAGCATCACTTCCCTCACGACCAGAAGTACTAGGAAAGTCATTAGGATTATACGGAACGCCTGGAGGAGGTGGAATAGGATGACTAGGAGAAGTGGCGACTGGTCCATGGGATCCTGGTGGAGGAGGCGGAGGCGGGAGAGGAGGTGGATGTGGAACTGGTGAAGCTCCATGAACATTGGATCCACCCAAGGCTTGAGCCGCCTTATTCAAGATGTCACTTGCCGACGGCACCCCAGGAGGAGTCGGAAAGAATATGTTGACTATGGCGTCAAATAGTCCCATTTTTTAGAAACCGCGGAATAAAAGTGAACTTCTGAGGGTTGGATTTAGCAGCTGGGCTCTTGCGACAGAGGCAGGTGCCATGATTGGTTTTACAGTAGCTGTGGCCAGCGAGAAAGTAGGAACAGGAGTAGGCTGCTTGATTGTAACCTGTAGTGGAGGAGGTGCAGATACTGTAACTTGAGGCAGAAGTTTCGGACTTGAGAATGCCGGTTGCAATGAGAAACTGCTTAGCGAATTAGCACGAGGTCCTTGAATGACAAGGGGTGTAAATGTTTCAGAAAGACTCAACTGCACTGCCGGTGTAATCAGCTGAGCAATCAATTTTTCTGTGTGATCCTCTGTCAATTTCATTCCCTTATAAACCCAACTTGACTTAGCACCGTCGACGCCCACTGCCCTTATCCTATAGAAATAGGTATTCCCAAACCTAACCTCATTGTCTTGGAACTGATGTTGACCAGTGAAGATAGTTGGAGTGACAGGAGGACCGTTTGTTTGTCCACGAATCGACGTGATGGCAGTTCCTTTAGAAATAAACCTGTCAAGACCGTGCGAAAGTGCTCTACTTGATTCCCTAAAAACCTCCCTGTGAGATTTAAAGCTAAGTTTCTGGAAATCTGCTGGATTCTTGATGTTCAGGCGAGCACCTGCGAAATTATTGATCTCCGCTCGTTCGATCTCCCACTTATCGACAACTCCAGACTGATTGTCTGTATCCCAATTGAGGACAACATAGAACGGACTGACCTTAGCATCTGCAGAACGTACCCTGAAATTGCTTGGTGGACTTATCTGAAGAGCGGCAAAAATTTCAACAAAATCGCTATAGTTGCTGACAAATGATCCTGTCTGCATTGCTTTTACTCTATAGATGTACGTTTGGTTCGTCTCTACAAGCTCTGGTCTGAATTCAGGCTTTTGCAGACCAAGCGACGATTTTGAAGGATCGAAGAATCTCAATTCAGAAACAAGTGGAAACTCAATCCAGCGTTCTTCTCCAACTTTCTTACGTTCGATCTGATACAAAGTTCGCACATTGGAATCAGACAGAGAAGATTGATTTCCTATCACATCTTCTGATGGAATGTCTACATTTCCTTCCTGCCATGTCAATCTCACTCCGCCAACTGAGAAGTTTGGACCCTGAACGACCTCAACTTCGAGGTTTACAGGCGTACTGATCATCGCCCTATTGACAATCATGAATGGTTTGCAAATGTCGTGAGAGGTTGAATTTCCGTAGAGATCAACACCATAGATGCTGTATTGATAGATGTGATCCTGATGGACTGTCGTATCGATGTAGACAACACCATCCTGGTTGTTTTCAAACATTCCTGTCCAGGAAGTATCCTTGTTCTCCCCTCTCAGAAGAACGTCCTCAAAGTGTCTTGCCCCTTCTCCTGCCTTGGGTGAACCAAACTTGATGAAGTTTACCTGCCCCGGAGCTGTGAAGGCTTTTTGTCCTATTGTCAAATCCCTTCTAGCCAGGAACAGATTCTTGACACGTGTATCGGTGCATTTGAATGTAAGCTTGGCTTTGTTTGTTTTTGCATCGACTTCTGCGGTTAGTGTTGGCTTTGTCAACTCGTTTGGTTTTGCAGAAGGAGATGGAACATAGATCGATACTTCGTATGGGCTCTCAGATTTGTTACCGAAGATGTCTACTGAGTAGATCCTATACAGATACTTGAGTCCCGGTCGCACCTCTCTATCAAAGAAGCTAGCCCCTTGACCTTTCGAAGTATTCATCCCTTCGCCAATTTTGATGAAACCATTTTGACCAATGTTCACGATACTCGAATTGGTATTGAATCCGTTCATATCTGAAACATTGAGAGAATATCTTCGAAGTTGCTTTGCAAAGGCAAGAACATCTTCCCTTCGAAATACTTCAAATTTCTCCACCAACTGATCGTCTACTATGATGTTCAGCGATACACCACCAGACACGTTGTAAGAGAAAACTCGTTTAGGTCTCTCTGGAATTCGAAGACCTTCGATGGTTATGTCGACAATCTGTGAGCGGACACTTTCTACCATGTCTCTATCAATGGAGTTGACGTAGTAGCGATAGCCCTTTCCATACCCAACGGATTCATCAATGAATTCATATTCTACGGTATCGCCGATGACGTTCGACTTCAATTTGTCAAGAGAGATAACTGCCAACTCTCTAAACTCCTGACTGTTATTGTGGCTGACGACGATCGGAGAGGTTCCACCAAGGCGTAGGTTGGTTACCTGGCTAGGGTGTAACAAACCCTGCCGACTGGCCACAGCCGTGTTCAGGGTGAGCATCTGAGGCATATTAACAACCGACGATGCGGGATCCTGATTCTGAATGTTCCGTATTACGTTCAAGTCATTTGCCACAGAGCTGTCTAGATGACCATATCTCTCAGGATCTAGAAATGAAGCGACATTTGGTAAACTTCTGCCAGTGATGGTAGCTACAGACGAAGGATTCCTTGATGGATCTGTGAACGTGTCCGATGAGTTCGTTGACAGACGCCTGTTTGTCTCTGGATCTATAGGATTCAGAATGGAAAGTGACGTCAATACACCAGCTTCTCGGTACCTGTGTTCGATAGAAGAGAGTTGGTCTGCACCCTTTACCCTTGTTCTATTCTTCATCGTCGAGAGGCGTTCCAATCCGCGCATCGAGATGACAGGAGATACGGCTCGTTTGAAGATTGGATTGATCAAAGTCGAACGGAAGATTCTAATCGCTTTTATCTTTCCGTTCCAAACTTCAGACAGCGGAAGATGAAACCGAAGATGTGAGAAGAAACAGTCTACTGTTCCCCTGTTCTTCGCCATGTCTACCGTAATGGAAGAGAGTTGTGGAACAACGGAGTTGAATGCTACAGGAGCAGGAATATCGTTTTTGATCCTAAACACCGTCTGCGCAATGTTCTTATGAAAGTCATCGGCGATAGCTCTCGTATCCAACATTGGAATTGAAAGCTGCAAACTCGAAGCAAGATTCTGAGATCGCACGTCTGCCAGAGCATGGACATCGAATTCCGTAACACTCGACATCGGAGAGCGAAAGTCCCTATTCGATTCGGCCTGTACGCTAGAGAGCTGTTCTCTGGCAGCTTGAAGATTCAGAACTGCCGAGGCTGCAATCGATTCGGCGGCAACGGCAACACCTTTCATCGAAGCTGCCTGCTCGATGAAGTGTTCGTCGTTGGATTTGATGGTTACGCCTCTGTTCTCCTGATTCGTATCTTCTGGAAGAGAGAACTTTCTGGCGGCGGTGAATGTAGTGTTGGAACGCTTGGGAACATCGGTATCGATGTTGATTGATGTTCCCTCACCGCTTCTGTCAAAGAAGAATGGCATCTAACTCACCTCCCTCCGCGACGTCCAGTGAAGACACGGACATCGTTACTGTAGGTGAGATCATTGCTCATATCACGTCGAGGATCAAGTTCAACCCAGCCGTTCGAACCGCTCCGGAGAATCCTTATGTGGAAACCTTCGGTAGGAAAGTCTGGTGGGAAGCTGTCCTTGGTGTATGAGAACTCGAGGACAAAGTTGCTCGATTCGTAGCGTTCTGTGCCAATGTCCATAGGTTCGATCTTGTTGCTGAACTTGCCCCAGTTATCACGATCCTGGTATATCCTCTGGACCTTTCTCTGAGACGTTCTGATCTGGTGATGTTGGCTATCAAGAGAGGAAGACGTTGACGGAAATGAGGACCTTGGAAGGACGACTTGACCTTGAGGCATCGTGAACATTGGATTGTGAACGTTCGTATAATCAGAACCACTTGCATTGAAGTTCCTGTACCCGGTAGTGGCTTCTCTGATAGGAGTTTCCTCTATCGATCTGTAGACAGAGGCGCTAAGTTGGGCGGTCGACAAAGAGCCACTCTCAGCAAGGAACGGCCTATAGTCAATTTCATCGTCGAATGGAATCCAGTAACAGAACTTAAGAGCTCCCTTAGAAAGCAGACTCTTACCCTGGCTTGTCAAAACCATGTCGATGATTCTAGTATCCCTGTCAAGGAAGCCGGCCACCTTTTAGATCTCCTCTTCTAAATAGGTCTGTCTACCAGTTCTCTCTCGTGTCATTTCGTGAACTTGATCTTACTAAGCATCACATCTCTTGTGGTCTTAAGGACCTGAGCCCTGGAAAGATGAGCACGTAGAGTGTTGTCTTTAGGAACCAGCGTCTTTGGATTAAGGGTTTCCTGGAAGACTTTTTTGGATTCCACAACTTCCTCTTCACTGAACGTATCGAATGAAGGGATGAAAGCAGATCCAGATGAGATTGGAATGTAAGGTGTACCGAACTCATTTGAAAGGTAGCTATTTCTCACATTATAGATTCCACCAGAACCAGAAAGCAGATCTACAAGTGAACCAGTGATCTGAGAGAAGACTGAAAAATTTGAAGATCCAGTAGAATCTGTGATTCCTACACTTCTGCCATATTGCGCATTGTCTACTGCGAAAACATAGTTTACTCCCACATCCCATGCAGAACTTCCAGACATGATTGAAATTCTTCTCTTCCCAGCACGTCTTGCATTACCAGTATTCTTAAATCTTAGACCTTTACTTGGATAAGTGTACTTAAGACCTTTTCCTTCATCGTACGTTATCTCCAGTCTAAATTGTCTAAACCAGATTCCGGCACGTGAATTAGCCGAAACTGTCGCACCCGGTCCTACACTTGATGCGTCCCCTGCAGTTCCTATCAAAAGTTGCCACTTCCCATTTATTTCCGTGCCACGAAGTCCAGGTCTAAATCCCACAATTTTTCCATGATGCGATGGCAAGATTGAGTCGTGACCACCCAATTGAGGTTGATCAATAATCTTTTCTACGAATACGTCATCGAGAAGAGGATAGACAGGTTGAATGTCCGCCGGTCCTAAATTTGCCCCTATCGTTGGAAATTCATTTATGTTTGTAGTTCCACCAGGACCACTTAACCAGCCCAGTGGAGGAGTTAAACCCAGCGATGATGTTATCGTTGAGAAATAATTCAAACCATGAAAAATACCTGGGGGTATTCTACTGTCAAACATCCAAGGGCAATTTGCGCCCGATAGATGACTTGTATGAACATAGTCAGGTTCAAAAATATGAGACTGTGAACTTCCCCAAACACCTGGCGTTTGCAGCAATCTTATGGATGAAGAAAATGGACTGGGATATGCCCGTGGTTTCTTGATGAGTAATCCTGGTAATTCAGAACGTCCAGGATCTTCGTCTTTAGGACCTTGATAAAGAGATGAGAGATTTCGTGGGTTGGTATTTAGAGAAGAATCTGTAAAGACAGTTCTCATATCGATATCCGTATCGAATTCGAAGTACTTCGCCATCTCTACTTCTGAACCTTCTGTAGCTACAGCTAGTCTTCCGCCCGTCGTATAGACAGACATCTTATTGTTTGAATCGAAAACAATTGAAGTATCACGTGGATTATCGTTGTTACCAAGATACACCGGCTCGCGTGTCCAGCCAGATGATCCAGATCTATAAATCATTACGGCTTCATTACCCTTGCCATCAAAATTTGAGATGATAGATGAAATGACAGGAGCTTCATAAAGATCGAGCGCTATTTTTGTTCCATCCTTGATTCCTAACACAGATTCGACAAGTTCAACAGTCCATCCGTTGGATCCAGAAAACGCATAATACAAGTTATCTTTTGATCCATCATACGAATGATAAACCACGTGAGGTTTATTCTTCGTATCAATTGCAATCCACGTATGCGTTGGCCAATATGGATCTGTAGTGTGTTGTTTAATGTATTCGAACGACCATCCGGTACAAAATCCAGCAGCAGCGGGTGGTCCTCTTGTCTGAAACGGTATGCTTTCATAACTAACTGCTTTTTTTGCGTATTTGACAGTCTTATTCACAACGTCTGTATAGACAATGTGAATAATGTTGTCTGATCCTATTCCTATTCTGCAATATGCACCAAGATTTCCAGCCTGAAGATCTGTGGCTGTTTCTTTGATCTTCATGAATGCACTATCAAGTACGCCAAATCTTATATCTGGCCAGACCGCCGCGGCGTTACTGTCTATACCGTTGGGAGCCGAATATACTGGCTCGTCAGACAGACTTTGTGAGGCGATGTAAAAATCATGTTTATATGGAAGACCTGGAATGCCGGCGTTTGTTACTAACGTACATCCACTTGGCGTGTTGTCGTAATCTGCTGTTGACCCCGTAAAACACATGTAGTGAAGTTCGGCAACACCCAGATCACCTCTCCATGCACTAAACACAAAGTGAGGCTTGTTGTTGGTATCAAGGGCAAAATCTAAAAATCCGTCTACCCATCCTTCATATGGTCCCAAAGCCATATCCAGGAATGCTTCAGAGTGTCCAGGGTTGAGTACTGGAACCTTTGTTCGCCAGTGATACTGATTTGTGTCTCCTACCTTTTTTATGCTGTATCTGATAGCTCCCGCGCCGGGTCCTGTACATGCGGCATGCACGAATTGCGAATCTTTTTGAATACGAATTCTTGGGTGGTGAAATACTTCAGCTGAATTTCCAGAATAAGATGCAGACCCCATCATCGACTGATATACCAGCGGTTCTGTTTCAATGCCAGAATCGTACGCAGTCATAAGAAACTGCTGCGTATTACCAGGGTCATTTTTTGTAGAATACAAAACCCAATTTTGACCATTTATTCGATGTGAGTCGATTGTTCTCCAGGCTTCTTTGCCATATCTGTATGCGGAGTCTCCATAATTTTCAGCAGCTGAGCCGCTTATACCAGGACCAACTGACGCGCTTGTAAGAATACGAAGCGTTATATTGTTATCTGGAAGAGAGCCTGTAATTTTACCTAGGGCATATCCTAAATCCTCTTCACAAGAATGACCGGCCCATAGCAGGTACGAACTTTTCAGTAATTCTGGAACACCCGTATATTGGGGTTGTACCTGATTCGTTGGCCATTTCTGAAAATTCTTGATTGTCCCTTCATTCCATAATGGATGAGCAAAATCAAATTGAACGTTTGAATTCCGCAACGCAATCTGAACACCCTGGAGTCCTTGCTTTCTGTTGGTCGGTCCTCCGCCACTACCTCCACCCGCTATAAAGGGTGCAATGGCAGGTCCAACTCCACCTCTATGATCGTGAACAAACTCAACCCAAACTTTTAGATCGACGATCTTTCCCCTGTCTGGGATATCAATTTCGAATACGCTAGGATTAAACATACTGTTGTTTCGGTATGAACCCGACAATGGGATATACGTTCCGCGTGCGGCATACTCATCTGTCGCGGGTGATGTCTCATTCGCTGGAGTGATTGGAAGTCCGGCAGATGCTGTGAGATAATAAGTCTTTTTGACAAATCTCGATTGCTTCGAGTAATACGTTGAACCCGAAGCTGGTACAGAAGTAGACTCGAGAGCTTGTGTGCCGCTAAAAAATGAGTTTACAGATGAAACTTCGTGCCGAGAAGATGAGATTTCAGGCAAAACAAAAACATTGAAATTTGAAGATTGGGCAGAGGCGATTTCTTGCGCATCGCGAGCATCGCGTTCTGGTTTTCTACGTAGATTTATATTTCCAGATGGAGGAGCTAGGGCTCCGTATATAGAAGCCGAAGGTGCAGCTTCAAGTTCTGCCGAAATGTTGTAAATTCCAAAATTGTCAGCCATAACTTAAATTGACCTTTTTATGCATTCTTTCTCTACCGCTTCTTGTGCAGTAGATAGATCGTCGAATCTTCCAATTTTTTCGCCTACTGGATTTTGATAGACGTAAGAGTCAAAAACTATTGTCCCTGACGGTACCCACCCTAAGGAGTACTGAATGTTTTTCTTGACGTCGCCGAAGACATCGGCCCCTTCACAAAATACGAAGTAGTTTTCCAGTCTATGTTCCCATGAACGTGCCATATGCTAAGTAGGCCTCATCTTTCGATTTCAAAGGCGAAGATTTCGCCGGTTAGGGTATTCCAATTCCTCTAGCGTATGACTCATAGATCTCAGCATCACTTCTGGCGATGTTGCTGACACGCATGTCATCCATAGCTCCTCTAAATGGACTACCGATACCCACCCCGAATCCTGTATTTCCAATGTAGTTACCCATTCCAATGAAGTGTCCGGCTCCAGTGATAGAATAATCCATCCCAGGGATGCTGGTATGAGTAGAATCTAGGGCTCCGTCTATGAAGATTTTGAACGTGTGAAGATTTCCGCCTTGATCTGTCTTAGAATAAGCGATGTGATGCCATACGCCATTCGAGACAATTCTATTAGACTGCATGGACACGAATGCTCCAGTGTTTTGCCACTGATGAACGATGAGTTTTCCTGTCATTGATCCATAGTGAGTAAACTCAGCCAGAATAGTGTCAGCACCTACGAAAGAGAAATCAAGACCGTTGTAGATGAGAATTTCAGCATCGTTTGGTGACGCAAGATCTGGTTTGATCCATGCTTCAACTGTGAAGCTTCCACTGAATACTGTTCCTAGTGCAGCATTTCCATGACCCTGGAAGAAGATGTCTGTCGGCCCGGCAAATGCCGTGCTGTTGGCACTTACTGAGCGAGCACTACCGATCTGTCCAGAGCCTGTCGGCGGACTTCCAAATGCCTGGACAGAGTGTCCATTTCCCGTTGCGTCAACAAGATTGGAAGCCGATGTCAGTTCATCAAATCTCCAAATAGCTTCAGAGTTTGCATCGAGGATATGACCTTGAGGAGCGACGATGGTGTGAGGCAATATCTTGCTAAGCTGAGTTGAACGTGTTATGACAGTCGTACCAATGTCACCACCCCACACTATCATGGCACACTGCGAAAGAGGAGCGGCTATCATGTTACTGAAACTAAATGACATTGGACTTTTTGGAACCCACGTATTGTTGAACCAATTGTACATTTCCACGTCTGTGTAACTACCGAAACCGCCGTCACCACCACCAACAAGATACGGATACCCGTCGCCAAGCGTAACTAAGTTTGGACCAACGCGTTTTAGTGGAGAACGAACTGGCGTCAGCGTCCATGTATCAGAACCTGGATTGTAGACTTCTGCAGATTCTGCAGCATCATAGAAGAATGTTGGGAATGAACCAGACGCTGCACCGCCTACGACAAGCACTTTTCCATTCGGCAAAAGCGTGGCCACATGACCGTGACGCTGAATGTTCATACTCGCTACAGGCGTCCACGTTTGGAGGTCAGGATCGTAAATTTCGCACGATTTTGTAATATAGTTCGAGTAAGGAGGATAGACTACACCACCAGCAACAAGAATTTTGCCGTTGCTCAATCTAGTAGCTGTATGACTCGCCCTACCGATTGACATACTTGGTCTCTTAAACCACGTATTAGAATCCCAGGAATATTCAACAGTGCCGCTGGCGATATATCCATTGTTTACAATTCCGCCTATCTTCAACACATTACCGACAGAGCTGCTCGGAATTGTCATTCTTGTCAATGTCATTCCGTCAATCGGATCGATGTTGGATCCGAGCTCTGTATAAAATTCCCAATTTTCTGGATGTGGTCGCTCCGTCCACTGAAGTGTCGACGGATTGAACGTCTCTACCCAGTTATAATAAAACGCCCCGCTCAATGACGGACCGTGGCGAAAAACTTGCGCGCTTGGTCCGTTGCCAAGAGATTCGAGACTACCAAAGAAATAAGATGAAGAATTCGTAGGGTCTGTTGAAATTCCACCTCTAACAACGGAAAGTCCGTCAGCTGCAATTACATTGCCATGCCGATACGGTCCTCCATCTGAGCCAGTGTAAGACCCGTCCATATACACTATTCTTCCATCTGAAAATTTGGCGAACGAAGTTATTACCGAACCCCATCTTGGAAGTAGTGGACCAAGAGACCAAGAAAGTGAGCATGATCCTGGATCGGGCAGAATCTGATTGGTCCAGGGGTATACTTCACCTCCGCCACCGATGTTGATCGATGCGGGAACGGAAGCTCTTCCATAATTTCGAAAACGAAACTTGATAGATCCACCTCCAGGACCTCCACCTCCAACACTATTGCCGAAACCGCCTCCAACACTATTGCCGAAACCGCCTCCACCGCCAGCGCCAGAGTTTCCCCTCTCTCTTGGACCAGTACCTCCACCGCCCATTCTGAAAGCGTTGTCGCCAGGAGCCATGACGATATTCATCGGTGTGTTTAAGTGTGTTCTGACAGGCCCTGGCGCCCCTCCGAATACCACACTGGTGGGGTTGTCGGCCGCACCGGCTGTGGCGCTATCTCCAAACCCAGTTCCTGGAGACTTGTCAAGAAGATTGGCAAACTGAATGCCTCTCCTTCGGATCTTCTTGAATGGATCAAAAAGTACTACGCCATTCTCAGTGACCTGTTCTACGTCTCCAAATCCCTGTGTGACCAGACCATGGCCGGCGCCAAGGCCTCGGGTGATCAATAATGACATTAGGAAGTCGGATTACGTTCGAATGGAGAGTTCGTTGTTGGAGTGCCTGTGGATCCAGAGAGTGCTTGCTTAAAGAGGACGGCGCCAGCAAGATCGTAGAAGACCATCTTGTTCATATCTGGACCAGTCGTGAATATCTTCCAGCTACCTTCGTTAACAGCCCGAGCTCTTGTCAACTGCTGACCTAGAGATGCACTCGTAGCCAAGATCTGCTGGCCCAGTGAAGAACTGACAGAGGCGGCAGCATCGGCAATCTCAATCCATAGACTCGATGAGACGTTCACAAGTGAAGCACTCAGAGCATAAATAAAGCCACCGAGGTTGTTGTAATTGCTGGTTGCCTGATATCCCAGGCTCGCAGAAGTGTTTACAATCGACGAACTGAGAATACTCCTATTCGACAGAATCTCGGATCGCAGACTCGACGAGAGTGTGACGATCGATGCACTAAGAATAGTCGTTCCTGCAGCACCACCATTGGCAATAATCTCAGACCTAAGACTCGCCGACGTGTTAACGATCGAGCCGCTCAACACACTTCTGTTGGTGATAATCTCTGTCCTCAATGTCGAAGATAGAGCATTGATCGTGCCACTGATGATGTTGAGAGAGCTGCTGAGGATGTTGAACCCACCGCCAGAGTTGATCTCAGACCTCAGACTTGACGACAGAGCGACAATTGAACCACTGATGACCGTGAACCCACCACCTGAATTTATCTCCGTCCTGAGGCTTGCAGAGGTGAGGGCGATCGAGCCACTGAGAAGATCTTTTGCCGTGAGGATCTCACTCCTCAAACTAGACGAGAGATTGACGATTGAACCGCTCACCGTCGAAACACCAGAAAGAGTCTCGTTCCTCAGACTTGACGAGAGAGTGACGATCGACGCGCTCAGAGGACCCGTGCTTACTGCGGCTATATCTAAGGCTATAGTAGAGAGAACAGGCGATCCGATCCTGGCATACGTGTCAGCTTCCTGGACTGCCACAACATTGATAGAGCCTATGAACGGGCGGCTCGTCGTGGACTGGACAACGTAGATCAGAGACCCTGCCTTGTCTGTATCTGAAGCCAGAAGGTTCAGTTGATATAGACCAGCAGATGAAGCTGGAGCTGTCGCGTGTTCTACCCAGTCTCCTGCCACGCCGACGTTGTAAGATGCCTCAGATGTATCACCTTTCACGATCAAAACAGAGACGTTGCTGTAGACTGCACCCTGAGAACCACTGCCAGATGAAGCGTCAAATAATCTGACAGGAACCCACGCTCTCTGACTCTGTTTTACCTCTATCATGTCAGTTCAGTCCTTGATTGAGCGTTGAGACGCCAGTCGGTGTGCTCGTCGAGACGACAGGAGGAAGCGGATCTGGAACTGTCGGAGTCGTGAGAGATAGAACCATGGCAACCCATGATTGATTCGGAGGGGAAACAAAACCAGCTGGTCGATCAACTCCACTCTCCCCCAATTGCAGTTGTGTGACGACTTGATTCGGAGGTGTCGCGAAAACCGCCTGACTATCGACACCTCCAGCTCCCAGCGACATGAACTGTTGTGACGACTGTGGCGTCTGACCATTCGGCGCAGCATTTGTAAATGCTGTCGGTATGTCTGTGTTGATGGCAGCCATCGCCTACCTCCTTATAATGTCGGCACTACTGACATCGGTACAAGCATATCTCCGACAACGTGCATCGTAGGATCCGCGGCTGTCGGGAAGCTGCTTCCGACGGTAGCCGCTCCGATCACATAGAAATCTTGTAGTCGGCCTCTCCAAGCATTCGCCGATGCGACAAGAGTCTCAATGTACACCGGGAACACTCTAAATTGTCCGGTGATCGAATCGGATGTCGTCGCTCCTGCATGGGCTGTCGCGCCAAATGTCCAGAGATTGAGTCCTCCGATAGTGTTGAGAGCGCCGCTGGTGTGAGTTCGTCCAGTGGTCCCGAGTACACCGACGAGAGTGGCATATTGAGGAGCTCCACGGGCCGAGGCGACGGAATGAAATCCTGTCCACGTCGGATGAAGATCGCCAGTCTCTGTGTCGACGGCATTGAGACAGTTCAAATAACAGTTGAACAGACCGGTCGTGTCTCGGCTCGTCGCATAGTGGAAGGCGCCGCTGGCATTCGTGACGAAGTGAGCTCTA
>Ga0315289_10002838_pt1 | contig 26432 bp, 24 predicted proteins | sample YL17G11_40_MG_FD_203452 | JGI IMG/M metagenome (GOLD analysis project Ga0315289, IMG submission 203452) | Sediment microbial communities from Yellowstone Lake, YNP, Wyoming, USA - YL17G11_40 | ecosystem: Environmental > Aquatic > Freshwater > Lake > Sediment | place: USA: Wyoming | collected...
AGCGGCTCGACAATATCACTCTTCATAATCATCTGAACACCTTTCAAGCAATCATCAATATACATGAAACTACGCGTGCGCGTGCCGTCACCCCACACCTCGATCTCATGCTTGCCGGAAAGTTTCCCCTGAATGATTTTACGGCAAATCGCGGCGGGGGCTTTTTCGCGCCCGCCATCGTAGGTGCCGTGCGGACCATAAACATTGTGGAAGCGCGCCACGCGCGTCTGCAACCCAAAGTCCTCGCGAAAATGGCGGCACATCCGCTCGCTGAAGAGCTTTTCCCAGCCGTAACCATCTTCGGGCATTGCCGGGTATGCATCCTCTTCTTTGAGTGGAACAACCGTAGGTGACTTTTGCTTGTCGGCGTTGTAAACACAAGCGGAAGAGGAAAAGAAGAAACGTTCCACGCCCACATCGCGAGCAGCCATCAGTAGGTGCGTGTTGAGGAGCACGGTCAACATGCACAGTGCTCGATTGTTTTCGATAAAGCCCATTCCGCCCATATCCGCCGCAAAGTTGAACACCCAATCGGCCCCCTGCAATGCATGAAAACAATTGCTCTTATCCTGCAAGTCCAATACGAGATTCTCAACATCAGGGAAGCGTTGATACCATTCCCTTTGCGGTCTAAGATCAATCGCGCGCAAATTGGTGAAACCCTGTCGCCGCAAATCGGCAATGAGGTGGCCCCCAATAAAACCACCGGCACCACAAACCACTATCTTACGATCTTTTTCCATGAATGAAACCTCATTCTGAATTCAAGGTTTGACTATACTGGAAGTTGCTCAATTTGAACTTAATACCCGCGCTTGACCAAATCGGTTGCCAGTTTTGTTGCCAGCACTGCACCACTTATATCTTCAGGGGTGCAATGCTGAGCCATCATCATGATGCGCATAATTCACCACATTCCATCGCGAAGAACGCAACGACGCTAGCCTTGATACAGCATGTCGGCCGGCTTGCTCGGAAACGGTGCCATCACTGTGACCTGATGCTGACGCCGCACCAACTCGTCGGCAATCTGCACGCTGGTCTGGGCCGAGACGACTGCCTCCGGGGGAAAGACGGCGGAGACGATTAGTGCGTACATAGAAGAGAATCACGCGTGATCAATGATCTGCTGTAACTTGTCCCGCATCGCCACGGCTACCGGGCGCGGCGCATATTTTTCGCGGACAACCTGCGCGGCTCTTTGCCCCAGCCGCTGACGTTGATCAGGATTGCCAAGTAGTTCACGCAAGCGACAAGAAATTGCATCGACATCTAATGGCACAACTATGCCTGCCTGTGCAAGACGAACGTCATCGGATAGTCCGACCTGATCTGAAATGATGATCGCCAACCCAGCCGCCATCGCTTCCACAACCGACATTCCGAAGTTCTCAGAGTAGGAGGTGAGTATGAATACATCCGAGCTAGCGAATGCCTCAAGGCGCTCTCGTGCGCCAAGAAAACCGGTGAAAATGAGTCGCCTCTCCAAGTCCAGATCAATTGCCAAGCGCTGCAATACCTGCAAATACCCGTTTTCCTCTGGACCGGCTAAGACCAGCATTGCCTTAGGATACTCTTTGGCGATCGCAGCAAAGGAGGCAAGTGCCAAATCCAAGCCCTTTCTTGGCTCGACACGGCCAAGATACAATACAATGCTTGCGTCTCGATCAAGCGCGAATCTCGCGCGAAATGAACCACGTGGTGGCAACTGTTCAAACTCAGAGACATTGAGCGGATTCGGAACGACAAATGAATGCGGGCTCAGCTTGAGCCATGCTGATTCTGTTTCCTCCAGAACAGTCGTATAGTGTAACGCAGCCGCGCGATTGATGAGCCGCTGTTCCACTAGCCGGTGATAGACATACTTCTTCAAATACTTTCCCTGCCAAGCTCTTCGCATGAATGAGGTTCTTGGTGTCACAACATACGGCACTCCAGCCCGATACGCCGAGCGACAGGCCGGCACAAACGGATAGCCCCAGTTCGAAGCCACATAGATGAGATGAAATTCTTTCGCATGGCGATGACAGGCCTGTCCCAAGTTGGCTGAGTAAAAGTAAGTTCCGCGCACGCTCCTTTGAAAGTAATAGACCTCCACACCGTCAACCATGTTGGCCTGATTCGGCGTCACCGGCAGCACCGTTGATCCATTGGCATTGGTGGTATACACCGTCACATCGCACCCCAATGTCACCAGATTTTCGCACAGCGTCGGAATACTGCGTGTAGGACCGCCATACACGTAGGCCGGCTTATAAAACGGAATGACACACAAAATACGCATTGCAGCGAGTGCCGATCTACTACTTCACAGATTCTGCTTGACCCACGCCACGAAGATGTACAGCGCCCAGGGTCTAGCCCAGTTGGTGCGGCCCGTCTCGAAGTCGCGCCATACGCCCGCCGCTGCGTCTGGATCGAGCCACACCGTCAAGCGCTCCGGCGCATGCGTGAGACGTTCGCCGACGGTCTGAGACAAACCACTGCACAGCCACGTTTCAAACGGAAAGGTAAAAGTCCGCTTGGCGCCGGTCACAACTTCGTCTGGCAACATCCCGGCCAATGCCTTCACCAGCAGTGGTTTAGGCTGATCACGATCCAGTTTGTGCTGTCCACGGATCGGCAGCACGTGTTCAACCAACAGGTGATCGACAAACGGCACCCGTACTTCCAGCGAGTGCGCCATGCTCATCATATCGGTGTCGCGCAGCAGCGTCGAGCGCATATACTGACTGAGTTCCAGCCAGCTCACTTCGCCGATCGAGTCGTAGTGTGCGGCATTCGTCACTTCAGCCTCAACAGCGGTCTTCCACATCATCAACGCTTGATCGCGGTTGTCAAGCTGCTCACGCATGGTTGGCTGTAACAACGCTCGAATCTGACCGCCGGTAAACAGACCGCGCTGCGCGAAATACGGATGCGCCAGCGGCATCTGCCCGGCCATGAAGGCTGCCAATTTGCGGCGGCTGTCGGCGCTGCCCGGCCAGAGACGCGAGACCGGCCGCGCCAGCCATGCAACCCGTGGCAATCGTTTGAGCCGTGGCACTTGCCTGAAACTGGGATAGCCCGCGAACAATTCATCGCCGCCCACACCGGAGAGTGCAACGGTGAGTCCGGCCCGCTTTGCCTCACGCGACACGTACCACGAGTTGACGCCGTCCACCGTCGGCTGATCCATCGCGGCAATCGCCTGCGGCAGATCGGCTAGCAGTTCGGCTTGCGAGACCACGCGCACTGTATGATCAGTGTGCCATCGCTGCACCGTCAGTCCGGCGAGAACACGTTCGTCGTTCAGCCAGTTGTCGAAGCCGATCGTGAACGTGCGCATCGGTCGATCTTGGGCTTGACTGCCCAGGGCGACGATGCTGCTTGAATCGAGGCCGCCGCTCAGAAACGCACCCAGCGGCACGTCGCTGATCAAATGGCTGCTGACTGCATCGGACAACCATTCGCGCACCTGCGCCGTATCCGGCTCGGTATCGCCGCCAATCGGCGGTGACCAATATCTTTGACGGGTGATTGCCAGCCCGTCGGGTTGGCAGTCGCATTGCAGCCAGGTCCCCGGCGCAAGTGAGAAGACATCTTCGATCAGCGTCAGGGGTTCCTGCACGCTGCCAAACGCCAGATACGTATATAGCCCGGCTGGCGATAACCGCTTCGGCACGCGCCCACTCGCGAGCAGTGTTCGCAATTCAGATGCAAATAGCAGACATCCCTCACCCTGCCACACGTACAGCGGTTTGATGCCCAGCCGATCGCGCGCGATGAACAGCCGAGGCGGTTCCGGCAAGCGTTGTTCGACGATCGCAAACGCAAACATGCCGCGCAGATGCCGGGGACAGTCCGTGCCCCACTGTTCGTACGCATGCACGATCGCTTCCGTGTCGCTGTGTGTGACGAAGGTATGACCCAGCACTTCAAGTTCGCGATGCAGTGCAGTGAAGTTGTAAATCTCGCCGTTGAAGACGATCGCAATTGTCCCATCTTCGTTGTAGATCGGCTGATCGCCGGTGGCGAGATCGATGATACGCAGGCGGCGCATGCCGAGCGCGATCCGGCCGCCGTCGAAGAAGCCGTCGCTGTCCGGCCCGCGATGGATCATCGCTTGCGCCATGCGCTTTACCACTTCAAGTGAGGCGTCTATTCCAACTGCCCCGCAAATGCCGCACATTAAATCTGAATCCTTGAGATTTCGGATAATATCTGTGCAACGCGTTGGCAGAATATGTCATAGGTGTAATTCTCACGCACGCGTTGAAGGCTTGCTTGTCCCATTCGATCTCGCAGGTCTGCATCTTCCAAAAGACGCTTCACTGATTGTGTCAGGGCTGTGACATCACCAACATCAATTAACAGACCCGTAACTCTATCCTGCACAACTTCCGGTGCACCGCCTACCCGCGCCGCAACCACCGGCTTGCCATACGCCATGGCTTCAATGAACACCAGACCAAAACCCTCACTGGCACTCGGCATCACATACACTGCACAATTCGAGTACTCTCGTTCCAACTCCGGCTCGGATACAAAGCCCCGAAATTCAACGGCATGATCCACTCGCATCTCTCGTGCGAGATGCTCAAGTCGCACACGGCCCGGCCCGTCGCCAATGACAACAAATCGCAAGCCCGGGAAACTGCTTAGTAACTCAGGAAAAGCACGAATTACCGTGTCAACACCCTTGCCTACTTCGCTAGCAACCAAGCGGGCCACGCTCAGAAGCCTCAAATCGTTCTGCCGGCCAGCCGACTCTCCGAGACTAACAGAAGATACGAGATTAGATCTGTGTGGATCGAGCGAGCACGGGAGAATAAAACTGCGCTGCTCAATGGGTGTTTGATAGACTTTCTGGTATCGCATCAGCGTATACTGGCTAATCGAGATAACGTCCGTAATCTTCCGTATTGCCTGATCATGTAGTTCAGCGCGCCGCTGCCAGGCCTCAATGCCATGTATCACTAATGCACGCTTTGATTTAGGGGCGAGCATTGATTGAAAAAAGACAAGCGGAACAAAGCCCATCAACCCATAGATGACAACATCCATACCCAAGAAAGCGCGGATAGCTGCCCAGCAAAAGCTCCATCGGTTACTATTGTAGCCGGATATTTCGGTAGCACCTAGTCCATGCAAATCTTCATGCAACACCATTGGAGGAGGATCATTTAAGGCCAACACAACAAGCCGTCCACCTTGCTGGCTGATGTATGTATCCAAGGCGCGAATCATCATGCGATGGAGCTTCTGCATGCCGCCAATTGAGGCGAGCGCGGGAGAAAGAAATAGATAATTCATGCCTGATAACCGGTATTGTTTGGCTTGTTTAAGACAGATACTAAGAACCCGCCCATTCTACAGTGGTTTGTCAAGAACCGACTTAGCCCATTCGGTACAACGGACACGACTGCCTGCTTCAATTTCCCTCCTGGTAATGGGATGATCTCGGACTTGCTACCGTAGATGGATACCTTGTCAACTCCGAAAAACTTGGATACCGAAGCCTTCCATTCAGCAATTGTGTAAAACCGAGCAATAGCGCCGTCAGTCCATCGCTGGACTGTTCCATGCACCGATTTTGTTTTGAAAATCTGTCCTTGGACAACTCCATGCAACAAGCCATTGACGACATACCAATTCCAGAAATTGCGATGATAGACCATGATGACCGCACGTCCGCCAGGTCGCAGTACTCGGTGTATTTCAGACAAGCCCTGCCGCGTGTTCGAAGAATGATGAATTACGCCCCATGACGAGATGAAGTCAAATGCGCCGTCCCCAAATTCCATGTGCTCCGCATCCATTTGCAGGATGGTTCCACGAAGACCAAAACAGCGCATTCTTTCTGACGTGCTCTTGACTGCATAATTGGTTAGGTCGATGCCGGTGAATGAGTGCGCATACTGTGCCAGCAGTGCGGCATGGCTGCCATTGCCCACGCCGATCTCGAGAACATCCAATTCGCCCAGTGCATGAAAATCAATCAACGCGTCAAACGGTACATGCTTCGACGGCATGTATACTTTGGCGTCTGAGAAAAATCGCCGATCGATCTCCTGATAGAATTCTTTGGTAAACTCTTCGTAGCCGACGTGTTCCTTCCAGTCGTAGCGCATCGGGTGCAACTCCCACCACATCCGGTTGGCATTCTGCCAATCACGCGCCTGCTGTTCACTCTCCGGCAAATCGGTTGGAGTATCAAAGCCCTACGGGTTCTTGTCTTTGAGAAGCGGCATTTTTCTCCGTATAGTTGCCGATGATTGATGACAAAGATCTATGCCAATTGTTTACAAGCTAAATACCGCCGCGCGGATTCCTTCTGCAGCAGCCTGGACCGAATATGCAGCGACCCGTGACCGGCATCGTTGGCTAACTGCATCTCGGTTAGTGCTGACCAGATTCATCGCCTTCAACATGCACATGCAGAGTTGCTGTGCGTCGCCGACTGGGAATACGTAGCCAGTTTCATCTTCCACGATCAAATCAGGGTAGCACCCGACGCGATCGCTGACAATCGCTGGCAAACCGAATTGCAGTGCTTCATTGACGACCAGTCCCCAGGTTTCGCCCCACGCCGAAGGCAGAATCAAGCAGTCGGCGGCGGCATAGTATTTCCCAATCTGGCTTTGATTGATAAAGCCGACAAAAATGGCGCGGCGCGAGATCGCCTTACGAGATGCCGCCTCGAAGGACTGTCTTAATTCTCCGTCGCCCACGACGATCAGCCCAATTCGCTCGCGCGGCTGCTCCGGCATCAACTCAAGCGCACGTACAATGCTGAACGGATCTTTCTTAGGCGTCAGCTTGCCAGAGTAAATGACCACGAATTGATCCTCACACAGGCCCAATTCACGTCGAATGTCCACTCGCTGTGGCAAATACTGATCCCGCTGCTGTTCAAACAAATCCGTGTCGATGCAATACGGCGACCAGCCTATGCGTGAGGTCGGTACACCATGCGCCAGGTAATGCCCTCTCGCGTTGTGTCCAATCGCCAAGCAGCACGCCATCTGCCGATACAACAACCGCAGAGTCCAACTGCGCACTGCGCGTTTGAAGCGCTGGCGGCTAATCGCGACATCGGTTGCCTCAGCCCGAAAAAGAATCGGTATCCGCATGTATCGAAGGATACCAATAACCTCTAGCCAGAAGGCAGGCAGGTAAGCGGTGACTAAAGCACAGTCGGGCTGATATTGACGGAGATGCTTTCTCAGGTTAGATGCGTGCAGCGAAAACATTCCGTCAACAGACACCTTCCCATCGCTCATTGAAAGAAAAGTGTAGTCATAGCCCGTTAACAAGGGCACATCCCACTTCACGTCAAGGCCGAAACCCGGATCTTTGTAGCCTTGAACACTAAAGTCCGACCCGTAATAGACGCGTACATCTAAATCCGGCATCTGCGCCAGCACACGCCAGATCGGTGCTTGATACTGGATGGGATGTGTTGCAATAATTGCCAGTCGCTTCTTCGCCACGTTCATCTAAAGTGCACTATTCTAAAGTCACTATTCTCGCAACCTGTGCTGATGATGCCAATTTCGGCTGTTCGGTTGTCTCGGGCGTGAACATGATGCGCGTCACGATCAGCCAGATTAGCGGCCCAAACCCAATCAGATAAATTGACGTCGTGGTGATGTCTGCCTCATAGCGGATGATATGCACCAGCACGGTCACGTAGAATACAATCCCGGCTGTCCCGCCGCGCACGATGCCATGGTGATACAGCCACGCGCTGAAAAGACCCATGAACACAAACCAGATGGCGACTGTGGGCAGTCCGCCGGCGCGGTAACTGTCAGCCGCCAGCCCGATCTCACTAAACGCGTACTCGCTGGGCGCGCTGCCGTATGTCGACGTGATATAGAAAATCTGCGGGCGAGCGGTCGGCTTGTCCAGCCAGATCACGCGTGGAATGATCTGCTGAAAGAAATACTGCGCCATCTCGGAGCCAACATACGGCAGTTGCGAGGGCGTCAGGTACAGCACCGACGCCGTCAGATCAAGCATGTTTCCCTGGCGGTGCTCAAACGTTTGGCGTGTGTCTTCGAACGCACTGCTCACAGGTTGGCTCAGCGTCGCGGACATCGCATCCGCGAGCGATTCCAGTCGCCCGGTGAACGATGCTGCCTGACTTTCGCCCACTTTCCACAGGATGTCACGAAACTGGTTCACCACCGGCACTAACAGGACGACGACGACGAAACCCACTGCCAGCCAACGCTTTGGCAGTCGGTTAGTGGCATAGTAGATGTAGATGGCCAGCCAGAGCAGACTCAGCGCAAATGACTTGCTGCCGGCGACAAGCGGCAACCCGATGTCCGTTAGCACGACAACGCCTAACCACACCCAACCGATCGTGCTGGGCCGCCGGAATTGATAGATCACCAGCGCGGCTGTCGCCGCGTCCGTGATAATAGCGACAAACGCGATATAGTTCTGCCACACCGAACCAGCCGCACCAAGATAAGAGCTAGTCCCTATAACTACACTTATGATGCCAACTATCCAGCCCATAACCCAAATCAGCATAACCGCTTGCAAGTGCATCCGGCTGGCTGCCAACTTGACTGGCCCGTTTGATAATCGGTTGTAAGCCCAGGCATACGCACCCCATAGGATCGTTAGTGCGACACCAAACAATACCACCGCTGCGGGGATTACCGTAGCATAGTTCTCGCGCACCCACGGAATGTAGGCATACTTGTCACGCTGGAGCAGCCACACATTCAACACGACTTGCAGGTACATGTTCAGACTGAGCCACACGGGTGGCTCAAACAGATCGAACTTGCCCCGCCGCCGTGCCCACCACAGCATCAGTATGACCAACCATACGCCGAGGCCCGCCGCGGTTAATTCGAATATCAGTCCATACACGTGTGGCTGGATACTCAGCACATCGGCGATGCCGGGTACCTGCATCATCAGGATCAGGATCGGCGCAGTCAGAAAAAACAGCGCCGCCCCCAGCATCACGCGACGGTTGTGGCTATGAGGCACTTGGATTGTAGTCGGTTGTGTCACCCGTGCTTCCATGTGGCTTTACTCACCCCATCATCCTACTTAGTTTGCAGCACTTGCATCAGTCGGCGCAAGCCTTTGAAATTGCCGACCCGCAGTGCTATCTCTTGTACCAGACTCACCCACCATAGCGCAAGGCTGTCGCGCCAGCCATTGGGTGCGTACCACATCAAGCCAGCGGCCTGCCAAACACTAGGCACGATCAATCCGTACCTCAATGCCGTACGCCCTAACTTTAATATCTCGCGAATCCAGATCACGCTGAGTGGCTTATGCAGAACATAGTAGGCGTAGGGCGCCGCGAACGTACCGCGCCAGACCTGATTGCGCCAATATGCGTTAAGCGTATCGGGCACGCTATGCTCCATCAGGATCGTCAAGTCAATATGCTTCACGCCGCCCGCACGCGTCATGGCCGGGCCCAACATGAAATCCCGGCAAAACGGAATCGGAAAGTCGCCGGGAATGTAGCCGATCTTGGCGACCATATCCTTGCGGCACGAAAAGCCCTCGCTCCATTCTTCCAGGTCAGGCCTGAACGCTTGTTGTCCGGCGGCCCAGGTGTATTTACCCCATACGCTATCAGGATTGGCGACGACTGATCGCACTACCACGTAATCAGCCCCCTGCGCGTAATGCGGCAGCACGCGCCGCAAGAAATCTGGGCAAGGACGATCGTCGGCATTGAACAACACGACTATCTCACCCTGCGCTTGCTGCATGCCCAGATTGCGTGCTCCACAACAGCCATTTGCATTGCTTTCGCGATGAATCAGTCGCACGCCGCGATCGGCATACGCCGCAACGATCACGGGCGTATCGTCCGTCGAATCGTCGACGACGATGATCTCTTTGCGATCGTAATCGAGCGCCAGGCACCGATCCAACGTCGCCGCAATATCGTCTGCTTCGTTGCGCGTCGGAATAACAATGGATACGAAAGGGTGATACTCGCCGTCGTTCGCCGTGTTCATCATCGCGCGCCTATGCCTGGCCGATCGCTTTGAGCGAAGTCTCTGTCACATTCGCAATGACTTGATCAGTTGAACTCAACCGCATGCGCCGCTCCATCACCCGTTTGCCCAGCGGCGGCGCCAGTACCAATGCGGCTGCCAGCCACCACCGGCGGTTGCCCCACATCCGTCCATCGAACTTCACGGCCTGCCGCAGGTAATAGCGGGTCAGTCGTGAGCGTCCATATGCCAGTGTCACGATCGCGCCATTCAACGCTGTCGTGGCTGCGTCGTGTGCTAGATACCGATCCAGATCGTTGACGCCGAGTTTGCGTTGCCCTTCCGGTGACAAATATCCCCACGTCTGGCGCTTCTTCATCCGGTCGACTTCTAGAAAATCTTCGCGCGAATATTCAAGGTTACCCATGTTCGAGCCATGCCGTCGGAACGAGGTGTGAATCGCGCCGAAATGATAGAAGCCGTAGCGAGCCGCCAAGCGCGCATCCATCTCCATGTCCGGCCCGTGCCAGATCGCCTCATCGAACTTGCCGACCTCTTCATAGCAGGCGCGCCGCGTGACGATACTCGATACGTGCGGATAGCCGCCGGTCAATAGAGCGGTGACTGCTTCATCGCCTGCCCGGTACAGCCGTGACTCGACTGGCGCATTAGCGAAAATGACTCGATCATCGGCGTCAATATACCGGCACGTCGCTGCAACGAAACCAAGATCTGGATATTGATCAAACACGTCCGATACCCGCTGCAGGTAATCGGCATCGATCAAATCATCCGACTGCATGATCTGCACCAGCGGGCCGGTTGCCAGCCCAAGGCAGCGATTCCAATTGCGCGTCAGCCCCAAGTTCTGCGGGTTGACCTCCAGCCGCAACCGCGCATCACGCGCACAGTAACGCTTCACGACTTCGACCGAATCGTCTTTTGACGCATCGTCAACGATCACCACGTCGAAATCTTGAAACTGCTGATTCAAGATGCTTTCGATAGTGCGACCCACTAGATGCGCGCGATTATAAACTGGAATTGTTACCGAGATATGTGGCATGTCACTTTTCCGAAAACTCGCTTAGAAGGTCGTTTCGTTCACGTTGTTTCCTCCCGCGCCCCGTTGCAGCGAGCCTTGAAAAGCCAGCGTTCCGCAACAAATCGCTCCGCCAAACCTCCTGTAAGACGGTTGAATCGCCGAGTGGATAGCAACCGGAAAAATGGGCGTACGTCCAGCAGTTCATATCCACAGTCCGTCAGCATCTTCTCAGCGCTTCGACGGGTAAAAAAACGCAGATGCGTCTTGTCCATCACACCCACCACTTGATATCGCCATTCGTCCTTGATTAAGAGTTGATACACAACATGCCAATTTCGCACATTGGGCAGACTCACCAACAGCAGACCGTCCTGACGCAGCAATAGCCTGATACGCGTTAGAACTTGCCATGGATCAATTAGATGCTCCAGCACATCCCCAGCGATGATACAGTCAAACGACTCTGGCAGCCAGGGTAATGTGATCTCACTGATATCACCCGCCACATCCTCGTTGAGAACGGCAGCCGCCATCTCCGCTTGTTCAGGGAGCATTTCGCACCCGCTGACCCATGCCGCTTTGCCGGTTTGCAGAAGAGGGCACCTGTCGCGCCGGCTCCACACCCGATCTCCAGAACTCGCAACCCACTTCCAGAGAGCATAGCGATCAGGTCATATCGCGGCGTGCCGAAATACGCGCCGGGCTTGTCACTATAAGTATGATACATGCACATTCAAGAGTGATTTCAACATGCAGCATCGCTCATTTGGGAAACTGGGTGAAATGACGTGGCATCAGAGGTGCTGCCGCCATGTACGGGTATCGCGATGTCGTTTTTCCGAATATCTGGCGGGGGCGACGCATGGTCAGAACTGGCTTCACCTAATTTCCTATATGAGCGAGCGACTTGGTTACCCTTTCCCGGATTTCGTAATTGCCAAACTCTGCAACTTGTGCATATTCGGATCGGATAAAGTCATCAAGATAATAAACACCGCTGCTAATCGTGCTGGCATTAGGCTCTCCAGATTCAGGTATGTTTACAAGAACGATCCAATTCACGTTTTTCGATTGAATATCATGCGCTATGATTTTCTGTACAGGCAGAGTAGTAACGACTCCTGTAACTAAATCATGGTAAGATGTCGCACTAGGGCGGTCAGACAGAAAATAAAAGCCAATGTCATTTATCCAGATAAGATCATGTCTTCGATTACCTACAAAGATTGCCTCCCCTTTTTGAGTGTGCGCCCTAATATACTCAACTGCCTGTTCTTGATCGCTGCTTAGATAAACGCAACTTGCTCTGTCTGTGTAAGAGTAACAACCCAAGGGTGAATAGTTCCCTATTGAAGACAAAAGGTAGCGGATAGGTGCGTAAAAATATAGAGTGCCAAGGGCGATTAGCAACACGAGAATGGAAACATTAACACGGTTTTGGAAATTGAGTGCAACGTAGTTAACAAGCGAAACGATCACGAGGAAAGCAACAATTGAGGTTGGTATTACATGGATGTAATCGTATCGGCCCAATGCTTGAGCAAACAGCAATACTCCGAAAATACAGAGGGCTGTGGATCCAAAGTAGCGCTTGGCAAAGGTGGTGGTACGCTTGCTAAGAAGGGAATAACCGAAATAAGAAAACGCTGTGCCAAATGTAGCCAGAGGTAAGTAGAATCGCAGCCAACTTAAGAGTTCAGAATAAGCGCTCCTGAAAGTGGAGAGGTTAATCAGGGCTGCAAAGAAAGTGGGGATTGGTGGCGGATAGGGTAGCCAACGCATGTGAAATGATGTTGTAGGAAAGACTACCACTTGGGCCCATAGGTTGCCAAATCCGCTTATAAGGCTTAAATGACCATAACACGGAAGTGCAATGGCTAATGCCCCTCCTAATACTAATATCACTAATTTGGATGCAGCAAATAATGCTTTGATTAGGCTTTTGCTTTCTTGAGCAACGCTAAAAAAGTGAAAAAGGAAAACTGTTGAAACCACGCTGATGCCAGCGTATAGCCCAATGTCCCATCGGAAGAGTGTAGCAATGCCTATGAGCGTTCCATTTAGCAGAAGCCAACGTCGTTGACCAGTATCTGAATATTCAAGCAAGCTCAAGATTGACAAAAGGCAAAGTGCTAGTGCCGGAAAAACCGGGTAAGTAAAAAAACGAGCAGAACCAAGCAAAAGCACGGTAGTCGTGCATGCTAGTAAAGACAAGATGTGAGCGTGACCTTCGTGCTTAGTGATCAAATATACAGCAATCACTATTACAAAGCGAACAACAGTATCATAGATCCGGGCGGCAAGCAAAGTCGTGCCAAAGGCTTTGAAAATGGCCGCTACGGCATAAAACTGACCTGGTGGATAGACTATCCCAAAGTCTTTGTACGGCACATCACCGCCCAGAACTCTTGTTGCGTTGAAAACGATAAACCCTTCGTCATAATATATGAAGGGGGTTTTGATCGGGATAAACAAGACTAACAATACAAGAGAGAAAAGCAGGACTGTAGCGGTTTTTGAGCGAAACTGCATATTTTTTTTCATCTCGTGTGGTCTCTCTGCGACACCTTTCAGCTTAACACAACGGATCTAATTGCCTCCAGATAACCTCGGTCAAACTTCAAATCGGGTTCCAGGTAGTTTCCCTCCGCCCATTCGTTCCAGGACTTGACGAAGATAACTCTATACTCCGGTGGTTTGGGCAGGACTTGCTCAATCGTGCGACGTAGGTGCAAACCAAACAGTTCAGGTGTTGAGTTGTGGATTACGATACCTCGTTTCTTTCTCCGAGGCGTGTTATCCCAGTTGGGTAGAACGCATGGAAAAACATCTCGGTTCATCCCTTCGGGGAAAATAGAACATGGACCAGACACAATTCTCTTGTAGGAGTAAATCCACGGAGGAAAACCCAACACAACGCGAAGAGCGATCTTTAATCTACGCAGCCAACGCGGATCGTACATCCTCATACTCCCAAGAATCTTTGGAGTGGACGCATCGAAACCCATCTCCCTAAATGGCCAAGGGTAATTGGCATATGCAATGAGATACAAACCCTTCAAACCAGCGCGATGCGCCAATTCACGCCAGGTATCTGTCCATTTTCTAGCATTGGGCAGATTGTCTGGTTGATAAACCATCAATACAGGTCTACCATCTAGGCTGATATAGCGATCGTCTGAAAATGCGTCAAGAAGGACGTGGAAATGCGCTACCTCATCTTGGTGACCGGGATAGGTCTGCTCGATCAATAATTGGCTATCGTTGCCGCTCCATATTCCCGTCCAATTCGCGTTGACCCAGCATATGCAAAATGGAAACTTGGGCTCTCCAGACTCGATAACCTCCCTAAGCGGGCGATCAAGGACCTGTCTACCCGCGAACCAATAATGGTAGTAGCAGAATCCTTCAATGCCGTAAGCCTGCGCCATTTCCGCTTGGGCGATGCGAGTTTCAGGGACCCTGAGATCATAGAACCCCAAATCTGCGGGAATACGGGGCTGATAATGCCCAGGAAACAAGGGCTTCGCCGAAGCCACATTCGTCCACTCCGTAAAACCCTTGCCCCACCAGGCATCATTCTCAGGAATCGTATGAAATTGAGGGAGGTAGTATGCTATCAGGCGAGCATTCTTGTCAGAATCCAAAACTTTCATGTATCCCTAGCCCCCACCGGGCATATAGTTGTAACGAGGGCACTATCATTCATGGCTTCAAAATAACTCAACCGATCAAAGGGTGACTAAGTTAGCGGCTCCGCTGCGCCAGTCCAAGCCGCCCTAAAGTGTAAACCAGCTCACTAAACAACGAACGATCAATCAATCGTAACCCACCGGCATAGATCGCAACACCCACGCCGGTCATCAGCAGCAGTTCTGTCCATCCCAAGACGCCCGTCAAAGACGCCATATAGTAACCCAGTGCCGTCACCGCAGCAAACATAGCGATGGCACATAGAGCCGGTCCACGCCAACTTAGCCATTGCTCTGCAACAGAGACTCGCAGGATGTGCGTCGCGGCCCACAGGTTAAGGAGCGGAAGAACGAGAGCACCGGCGAATCGCGCTCCCACGAAGAGCTTGTAGTCAAACCGACCGCTAAGGAAGAGCAAAGGGAATAGGATCAACGTCGCCACAACGGCAAGCTTGGTCCAGACATCGGGGCGGCCAACAGCGCGGTATGCGTCGGCGTTCAACGACCACAGGCTGCCCGCTCCTGGCATGATCGCCAGAAAGCCTAATGTCCAACCCAATCCGCTCCACTTGTCGCCGTAAAGTAGCGTCACGGCCGGCGTGGCCAACGCGGCCAGCCCAAAGCAAGCCGGGAAAAGAATCGCGGCGACCAGTCTTTGCAGCTTGAGCAGATCTCGACCCACCGCGTATGGATCCTTTTGTAGGGCGCTGAAGGCTGGATAGGCTATGGCGGCCAGCGGCGCGACGATCATTCCGGGGAATAGACTCGCAATGTTGAAACCCAATGCATACACCCCCAACCCTTGCGCGCCGAAAAAATACCCGGCGATGGCGTTGTCGCCATACAGAAACAGCCAACTCTGAAAAGATGAGGCCATGATCCACAAGCCAAAGACCAACAACGAGCGCACCAATGCACCGTCGAAGACACACCTCGGTCGCCACGCGCTCGCCCGCCACACCAGCAGCACGTTGATAGCCAGCCCCACCAGTTGTCCGATCACCAGTGCCCAATAACCACCGCCCATCAATGCGAACGCGACTGACACAATCGCCGTGACGATCTGTGGGACCGCGCCGATCCAGAATAACAGCCGGAAGTCTAGCCGCCGTTGCAGCAATGCCGTCGGAATGCTGACGAGTGCCGATAGGAAGAGTGTCAATCCGGCCACACGGATCACGTTGACCAGTGCCGGAATCTGGTAGAAATTGGCGATTACCGGCGACAGCCACCACAGTGCGCCATACAGCAGCACCGCCATCGCCACGCTTAACCCAAAAGCGATCGATGCCGCCTCTTCGACTGCAGTCTGCCGCTGGACGACAGCGGTCCCCATTCCCAGCCCGACGACGACTTGCGCCAATGCCACAACCAGCATTGCCACCGCGACGATGCCAAAGTCGCTTGGCGTCAGCAGCCCCGCCAAAATCATCGTGGACACTGGCGTGATGAAACGCGGCAGCACACTTGCCAGCGCTGACCACTTCACTGATCGATAGGCTTGATCGACAACCTCCGTTCTTTCCATCTTCGAACACTCACGTGCCAATCATGGTGTCAACTTGGGTAATGCGAAACTAAACACATCGTCGAACCACACCTCGCCCGAGCCCTGCCCTGACCGCGGACGCAGCCAGTCGTCAACTTCGACTTCGGTCGATTCCGGTGGAACAACTGTGACATGCTTCTGCCACTGACCAGACCTGCCGCCCGACAAACCCAGCACAACTTCATAATGGTTCGGTGCCAACACACCGAGAATGTTCCGCGCGACATGCGGCCTCGGGAAGTCGCCGTCGATTCTCCAGTAGCCGCCATACACCAACCATTGACCGGCCGGCACAGGCATCGTCGGCGTTGTGATAAATGAATCTGGCCCGTCCCCAGGTGGCTCATAAAGATAGCCAACCATGAGCGGCATGTGACCCGCAAGCGTTTCCGTAACCACCCGGCTGGCGCACGGCGTCACCCATGACGGCTCGATGTAACCGGGCAGGCATGCCCAGATTTCACCCAACGGCAGCCATGAATTCCCGCTGTTCGGCCACAAGTCTGGCTGCCGGAAGTGCTGTGGTTTGATCGATCCGCCGGGAGATCGCCAATAGAGCGTACCGATCACTTCAACTCCAGCATCCAACACATCATGATCAAGATCAAATCCGATCAAGGCTGCGCCGTGATTGCCATCGGTCAGGGCTTTATTCGGCGCGAGCTGCCATTCGGGTGATTGGCTCGGCGCAAGTACGTCAACACACCGGCCATCAGGTACCGTTGTGATCGGCCACGGTGGAATCGTTGTCGCGTCGTCGGCATGCAGCCACGTCAAACCTGACTCTGCTTCACACCGCTGCTCAGGCATCAACCTTGACTCAGTGGTCAATGATCGAAAGAGATCGGCGGCGCGCTGGCTATCTCCACTCAACGCCAGATACTTTGCCGCCGCTAACTTCTGATCAGGTTCAACCTTGGAGCGGCTAAGCCAATCGTTCGCCAGAGCCGAATAATACTCTTTGACGATCGGATCGGGTACTCGACCCAGCGCCAAACCGATTCCGGCTTGATACGCCGCTGCCGCGGCGTGCCAGTTACCGACCTGCGCTTCAATCAGCCCGCGTGTCCACGCATCCCAGGCACTCTGGCAGCGCGAGTAATTCCATCGGCGCGACGCGACCCATGGCTTCGGCGTCAATTCTGCTTTGGCCGCATCGATTGCTTGCCGCTCGGTCGCCGACAACTTTGAGCCGCGCTCGCTCAAACGATCGATGATCCATGCCCGATCAGTCATGCCCTTCAACCGCAGCACGGCGACCCAGGTTGTCGCATCGCCCGGTTGTCGTGCGATTGCATCCTGCAGCAACGGTATACTCGCTGCAAATGTCAGTTGTCCGCAATCATCAGGGCTGGATGTGATCTCGCGGATCAGTTCGTGGAAACCGAGATTGCGTGTTACCGCAGCCGTCAGTCTGTTTGCCCCCAATACTCCAACGATAACCATCGCAACGGCAAACAACACTATGCGCAATGTAACCCACGCCGATGGAGACGAATGTTGAGTATTCACCATTGACAGGTCTTCACAGCCATAACGGTTCGCATCACAGCGGCACGACAGGCGTGCTGCGCGAATAACTCGTCAGCTTGCTCGATCGAATCTGTACCAAGTGGGCGCAGCTCATAGTTCATAGACCTCAGCAAATCACAACATTGTTGATGCAGAATACGACTGTGCGTTGCCAGGAAGATCGTTGGACGAGCGCGCTCGACCAATTTCCGCGCGCCGGTCAGCACGCTCACTTCAGCACCTTCAACGTCAATCTTCATATAGGCAGGCAATGGCAAGATATCATCACTCGTGAGATCATCAAGGCTGAATACCTTAACTTGCAGCTTACCTTCGGCAGCGATGTGACCCTCCGAAAGATTACCGCCTTCGGCAAAAAACATCTCGCCGCTGTGGTCCGATACTGCGCCTTCAATCACCGACACATTCGCAATATGATTTAACCTCAAATGCTCTTTAAGATAGCGCAAATTGTCAGGCACTGGCTCAAACGCCACTACTTTCCCTCTTGGCCCCACTAGCACCGCTGCCAGTAGTGTGTAATAACCCACATTGGCGCCGATATCGAACACTACACTGCCTGATGCGACCACCTTTTCAAAGACCTGCCGTTTGTTATACTCGTAACTGCCGAGCCAACAGCCATGAACGCTCGATCCCGCAATCCACTTCTTTCCTCGCAAACGCCCTTGCAAAATCGGCAGCTTCATCTCTGGCGGGATAGCCCGCAGTGGCAGTCGCGCCAGACGGCCGACCCAACTCCTATCTGAAAGGGCTGAGAAATTCATGCGTCACTCACACCTCTCGCTGACTGATCAACAGATCAGCAGCTTCAATGTCCACTATTGGCTAGAAATCAATGCCTCAACAATGCGTTCGGCTGCGTGCCCATCCCCATAGGGATTCACGGCCTGTGCCATCAATTGATAAGCTTCACGAAGGCTGAATACCACCCGAATCGGTATCAACCAGGGTTGCATCCTTCATCAATCGGATAGAACAATGGGTTCCAATCGCTTCAGAACAGCCCCAGCAACTTGAGTGGGTGATTGGCTATCTTGCATGAATCGAGTCTGTCACTTGGATCTGAACTCCCTAACGTACCCCTCAATCGTTTTCCGCAACCCTTCCTCAAACCGCACGCGCGCCTCGAACCCAAATCGTTCTTTTGCCCTGCTCGTGTCCAGTTTGCGCCGCGGCTGACCGTTCGGCTGACTCGTGTCCCACTCGATTCTGCCGGAAAAGCCGGTCAGTTTCACAATCAGTTCCGCCAAGTCCTTGATACTGATCTCGAACGCGCTCCCCAGATTCACCGGCTCGCTCTCGTTGTAACGTTCCGCCGCGAGGAGAATGCCCTCCGCCGCGTCCTCGACGTATAAGAACTCGCGCGTCGGTGAGCCATCGCCCCACACGACGACGTGGTCTGCGCCGGCTTCTCTGGCATCTACGCATTTTTTGATGAGCGCGGGAATGACATGACTGCTTGCCGGGTCAAAATTATCGCCGGGACCGTAAAGATTCACCGGCATCAGGAAAATGCTGTTGAACCCGTACTGCTGGCGGTACGCTTGCGATTGGACGAGCAACATTTTCTTCGCGAGACCGTAGGGCGCGTTCGTCTCTTCGGGATAGCCGTTCCAAAGGTCATCTTCGTGAAAAGGCACAGGCGTGAACTTGGGATAGCAACAAATCGTTCCCAGCGCGACAAATTTTTCGACGCCCGCGACCCAACTCTCGTGCAAGAGCGGCACGCTCATCATCAAATTGTCGTAGAAGAATTCGGCGGGGTGTGCACGGTTCGCGCCAATGCCGCCCACGCGCGCGGCGAGATGAATCACCATCTGGGGCTTGGCATCGCTCAAGGCGCGGCGAATATCATCCAGTTTGCGGAGGTCGTAGCGGTCAACGTCCGCGACAAATACGCGCGCGCCGCGCTCGTTCAACTTGCGGACAATGTTCTTGCCGAGGAATCCATTGCCGCCGGTCACCATCACGCGCCTGCCGCGCCAGAAGGTACTTGGCGCGAAAGCATCATCCGTCATTTTTTCTGCTCCCAATGCAAAACGAGTGAACGAATGGAACGGTTGCGAAACGGGTTTTGGGCGCGCTCCGCCCTTCCAGCAATCTCACCCCATTGCCGGAATCCAAACCCCAGAGATAAAAAGAGCCGCCACGCGCACGTGCCGAAACAACGAGCACGAGACGCTTGACCGGCGGCATCCTGCTTGACGACTCGCCGCTGCGGCGAGCGACGTTGATCAAACTGTTCTATTTAGGCGACGAGATCGCGCCGAGGCAACTTGTTCGTCCTCCGCAACGCGTCTGCCTCAATTTCGACCGGTGTCCAGCGCTGAAGCAGCCGAATCAAAATGCGCACGCGCCCATCGGGAGACCGCCGCTGAGCAAAGACGGCTTCCAAATCTGCCAAGGGCCCCGAAGTGATCACCACACGGTCGCCTGGATTCAGCGCTTCACCCAGTGAATCCACGACATCTACCCGCGCCAAGCGCGCGCGTAATGTTGCGATCACACACTCGTCCACGCGCGCCGGCACGCCGCCGAACATCACTATCCCGCGCATGCCCGGCGCATAGTGCACAGTCCACAAACCCACTGCCTCCAAGTCGGTGTGCGCAAAAAGATAGGAAGGGAAAAAGGCGCGTTCATCAGAAGAACGAGGACGTCGGGGAGCAGGAATTGTCGGAAAGTACACTTCGATTCCGCGCCCTTGCAAGAAAGATTCGACTTGCCGTTCCTTATGCGGTTTGGTGTAGAGAGCGTGCCAGTAGTTCATGCTATTCAGGATTGTGTGATCGAAATGTCGTCGCAGCAATGACAACCACGATGCGCGACGCACGCGCAACGGTACCACCATCCGCATTATATTCGCGGTTGCCAAACCCGTCAAGAATTTATATTATATTCGCGGTTGCCAAACATGTCAAGAATCCGCATTATATTCGCGGTTGCCAAACCCGTCAAGAATTCGTATTATATTCGCGGTTGCCAAACATGTCAAGAATCCGTATTATGTCCGCGGTTGCCAAACACGTCAAGAAAACGAAAGGGCATGCTCGTCTGACTCTTCATCGCAAAGTAGGTTGGTGGGTGCTCTCCAAACAAAAAACCTTGCGGAGGCAATTCCGCAAGGTTTGTCGTGCTCTTATTTCGACTTCGCATCGAATGTCCCCGCACACTCAGAGAAAGCGAGCGCACGGAGACCGCGTGATCTGCCGTTATGGTTTGGGCAGCATCGAGTTAAGCAGTTGCGCCAATTGATCGTACGACGGCGCGCCTTCCAACATTCTGCCGTTGATAAAGAACGTGGGCGTCGAGTTTACGCCCATCGAGGATGACTGGGCAGTGTCCGCGCGCACCTTCGCCAGGTACTTGTCGCTGTCCAGGCACGCGTTGAACGCGGCGGTGTCGAGTTTCATTTCGGCAGCGAAGCGCTTCAAGTTTGCTTTTGAGAAGGCGCCTACATTCTCCCCGCCCTGGTTGTCAAACAGTTTATCGTGATACTCCCAGAACTTGCCTTGTGCGTTGGCACATTCCGTCCCTTCGGCAGCCCACTCGGATTCGGGTCCGATGAACGCCATGTGCTGGAACACAAGCCGCACCTTGCCCGTTTTGACAAAATTCTGATCAAGCCGACGACCCGCGTCGATAGCAAAATATTTGCAAGCCGGTCACTGAAAGTCCTCCACTTCGATTATCGTTATCGGCGCGTTCGCGTCGCCTTTCACAGTCCCCGACACGGTGAGACCGCTGACCGGCGCGACCGTGGGGGGAGTCTGCAGCGTGAACAGCACAACCACTCCTACCACGACGAGTATGCCAATACCGACGGCAATGACCCAGGTCGGCTTGCCGCTCTGGGCTTGTTTCTTTAGTTTAGGGTCTGCTCTGCGAGGTGACATCTGAATCCCTTTCTGGAAGTTTGACTGCATTATCTTGAAAAAAAGGATTTTGTCAATTGACTTCTCCTCATTTACCTGTATACTCTGGGTCACGAGGAAGAGGCAATGGATGAACTGATCGAACTCTGGGAGAAACCGACCGTCCAAGACGCGTGCCTGATCGCGGGTTGGCGGCAGTGGGCGGACGCCGGCGCCACGTCGTCGGAGTTGCCCAAATATCTGATCGAGCAAACACACGCGCGCCGCATCGGCGCGCTCAAGTCCGATCCATTTTACGTGTTCCAGGTGCCCGGCACGCATGCGCTCTTTCGACCTGAGATCAAATTGGAAGAGGGATACCGCGTCGAACTCCGCACCCAGCAAAACGAAATCTATTTTGTCGAGAACGACGGCAAGCCCCTGCTGATCTTTCTCGGCGATGAGCCGCAGTTGAACGTCGAACGCTATGCCGACGCGTTCTTCTGGCTCGCTAGAGATTTCCGCATTCGCCGCGTCATCACGCTCGGCGGCGTGTACGGTCCCGTGCCGTACGACAAGGATCGCGAAATATCGTGCACCTATAGTTTGCGCTCCATGAAAGACGAACTTGCCGAATACGCGGTCTCCTTCTCGAATTACGAAGGAGGCGTGAGCATCGGATCGTATCTGGCGGATCGTGCCGAGAAACTGGGGATCGAATACCTGGTTTTCTACGCCGTCGTGCCGATGTACGATTTGACGCAACTCTCGCCGCTGCTGCAAACGATGCTGATCGAACAAGACCACAAAGCATGGTACGACGTGATGCGCCGCGTGAATCACATGCTCAAACTGGGTCTCGATTTGTCCGACCTGGAACGCGCGAGCCGCAAACTCATCCAGTCGTTCGATGCTAAGATTGACGACCTGGAAAAAGCAATGCCGCAAGTCCGCGTCCGCGAATCCATCAACAAGATGACAGCCACTTTCGCCGAGCCAGCGTTTATGCCCTTGGACGAGGTGTGGAAGAAAGGACTGGGCGATCTGTTCAAGGATTTGTAGTCGCTTGCCATTTCGAGCGCAGCGAGAACTCTCGGTTCCATGCAGAACGAGATTTCTCGTCGCACAACCACTCCTCGAAATGACAATTCACTCAAGGAACACCCTCCACCATGCCGCTGGTTTACCTCGCACTCGCGTTTGCCGCAGGCATCGCGGTTGCCTCCCTCCTTGTCTTGCCGATGGCGGTCTGGCTCTGGTGGCTCCTCCTGCCGATCGGATTGTTTTTGGTCTGGCGGCGCGACCCCGCGCTGCGCCGCATGCACCTCTGCCTCTTCGTGTTCCTTCTTGCCGCGATTCGCTACACCGCCGCGCTCCCACATTTTGACGATCACTCGCTTGCGACGTACAACGATCACGGCCCACTGCTCCTCGTCGGCGCCGTCACCGATTATCCCGACGTGCGCGACCGCGCGACGAATCTGCGCTTTGCCGTCACGCGCATCCGCATTGAAAATGTTTGGCGCGATGTCTCCGGCACCGCGCTGCTGCAGGCGCCGCCCGCAACGGACGCGCGCTACGGCGATCAACTCCAAGTCTTTGGCGAGCCGACGACGCCCTTCGAGTCCGAAGACTTTTCGTACAAAGATTATCTCGCGCGGCAAGGGATCCATTCGGTCGTGCGCGTCTACGGCAGCGTCAAAATTCTGGCGCGCGAGCAGGGAAATCCCTTCTACGCCGCCCTGTACGCGTTCCGCGACCGCGCGCTCGCGACGGTGTACGCCATTCTGCCCGACCCTGCCGCATCGCTCCTGGCCGGCATTCTGCTCGGCGTGGATTCCGGTATCCCGCGCGCTGTGAGCGACGCGTTCAGCGCGACCAACACCGCGCACATCATCGCGATCTCCGGTTTCAATATTTCGATCATCGCAGGCATGCTCGCCGCGCTCGCGCGTCGCGTTTTGCGCGAAGGGCGCGCGACCCTCGTCGTCATCCTGGGTTTGATCGCGTACACCTTGCTGGTCGGCGCGGGCGCGTCGGTTGTCCGCGCGGCGATCATGGGCTCGCTCAGCGTCATCGCGCTGCACTACCATCGGCAGAACGACGCGCTCAATGCGCTGTCCGCGTCCGCGCTGTTGATGCTCGCGTGGAATCCGCCTACGCTGTACGATCTCGGTTTTCAGTTGAGTTTTCTCGCGACGCTCGGCTTGATTTTGTACGCCACGCCGCTATCCGCCGCGTTTGAAAATTTCTTCGCGCGGTTCACATCATCCGAACGCGCCAAGCCAATCGTCGGCGCGCTGAGCGATTCGTTCATCGTCACGCTTGCCGCGCAAATCACGACGACGCCACTGATCGTCTTCGCGTTCCATCGCCTCTCGCTCGTCGGCTTGCTCACCAATTTGGTCATCCTGCCCGCGCAGCCGGCGGTCATGATTTGGGGCGGACTTGCAGCCCTCCTCGCCATGATCGTGCCACCGGTGGGTCAAGTGATCGCGTGGATCGCATGGGCGTTCCTCGAATTCACCATCGTCGTCGTGCAAGCGACGGCAAGTCTGCCGTTCGGTTCGTTCCCGGTGGGCAAATTCGACGCGCCGATTCTCGCGGCGTACTACCTGCTCCTGTTTGGCTTGACCCGCGTCGGCTGGCAGACGATTCGCACGCGCGTTGCCTGGCGTCCCGCACTCGCGCTCGGCGTCGCGCTGGTGATCGGAATGTGGACGTGGAACCTCGCGCTCACCGCGCCTGACGGCAAAACGCACGTCCTCTTTCTTGACGGCGGCACGACCATCGTGCAATCCCCGCGCGGCGCGCGCGTCGTCATTGACGGCGGCGCGCAGCCGAGCGCGGTCTTATCGGCGTTGGGACAACGGATGCCGTTCTGGGGCCGCACCATTGATCTGCTCGTGCTGACCGACGCGGGCGACGATCATCTCGCTGCGTTGGTCACAGTCCTTGAACGCTGCGACGTGCGACAAATCGTTCAGGTGAACGCGCCCGCGAAACCAACCGCCGCGTATTTCAAATGGCGCGACTTGATCACACAGAAACGCGTCGCGAGCACCCAGGCACAGGCGGGATTGCAGATCTTATTGGATCAGGGAGTGCTGCTTGAGGTTTTGCAGTCACCTGAAGAGGCAAACGAAAAGCAGTCCGCCATCGCACGTTTGCGCGTTGGAGGCATTGCCTTTCTTTTCGCGGACAGCGCGAGTGCGGAGGATCAATCAGCCTTGCTCGCGTCGGACACGGACATCGCGAGTGCAGTTTTGATCACGCCGCGCAAAATCTCGGCGGAATTTCTCGACGCGGTGAGCCCGCAATACGCGATTGTGTTCGCGGGCAGCCGCGCGCGCGGCAAACCATCGGGCGAATTGCTCACCGCGCTATCACGCGCGACGGTTCTGCAAACGGACGAACGGGGAACGGTCGAGATGATTGTGGATGCACAGACGCTGACCGTGAAAGCAAGTGGCAAGTGATAGCAGCCGGGGGAAAGGGTATTTGATGCTTACGACACTCGACGGGGTAATGAAACAAATAGCCAAATCTCGGATACACCGACGACACTCGGACATGCCGAGGGAGATGAGCTCCTGCAGCGAATGGCAAGAGTACTCCGCGCCACCTTCCGTGCCGAACACGTGGTGACCAGAATCGGAGGGGATGAGTTCGCGGTGTTGCTGGCAAGCGCGGATGCCAAGTGCGCCAAAGAAGCCTTGGAACGCGTCTGCATCAGCAAAAGTCCCATAACACCGCTCACCGTGAATGTGCCTTGAGTTTGTCTCTGCGGGCAGAAGCCGCGCCAAAGGTCGGTGACCTCACCGCGGCCTTGGAACGGGGCTGATGGGCGGATGTATCAAGAGAAGGTAGAGTGAGATCACGTTTTGGAAGGTTCCCCTGCTCGGATGGTGTAACCAAAGCGGCCGTTCGTTTTGAGATAGACGGGTTCCCTTGGATCCTGCTCGATCTTGGCTCGGAGATTCTTGATGTGCATCCTGACTGACTCAGGACTGCCCGTGCCGGGCGGGTATCTCCAAACCTCGCGCAGCAATTCCTCTGAGGAGAAAACTTTGCCAGCGTGGCTCATCAAAAAGTAGAGCAATTCGAATTCGACTGGCGTAAGCAGCGCTGTCCTGCCGCCAACCGTTATCTCAAAGGTGTGACAATCCAATGAAAGCGGTCCGACGACAAGGCGCGGTGGCACTGTGCCACCCTGGTTGTCTGATACGCGTCGCAAAAGAGCCCTGACCCGTAAAGCCAATTCTTGCATATTAAACGGCTTGACCATATAGTCATCCGCTCCGGCATCAAAGCCCTCGATCTTACTTTCGATTCCTCGCCGCGCGGTTATGAAGAGGATGGGGAGGGATGCCTCTCTCGGCCCAGCGCGGAGTCGCCGGCACACTTCGATTCCGTTCATCTCTGGCATCCCAATGTCCAAGAGAATCAAGTCGGGTCTTTGTTGGCGCGTCATTTGCAGCGCCTCGTAGCCGTTTGTGGCGATGGCGACTTGGTATCCGGCGTGGGTAAGGCTCAGTTCAATTGTCTGGGCAACTTCTGCGTCGTCGTCAACGATCAGGATAAAGGCCATAGACTTCTCCCTTGCCAAATTCCGGCCCAACGGAGATTTACGTATTTGATGCTACGCAGTGTCATTTCGAGAATGTCACGCCGCGTGGCGTGTGTCCTTGCAGAAACTGTCATTTCGAGAATGTCACGCCGCGTGGCGTGCGTCCTTGCAGAAACTGTCACTTCGAGCGGAGCGAGAACTCTAGTGCGAGT
>Ga0315289_10002839_pt1 | contig 26430 bp, 20 predicted proteins | sample YL17G11_40_MG_FD_203452 | JGI IMG/M metagenome (GOLD analysis project Ga0315289, IMG submission 203452) | Sediment microbial communities from Yellowstone Lake, YNP, Wyoming, USA - YL17G11_40 | ecosystem: Environmental > Aquatic > Freshwater > Lake > Sediment | place: USA: Wyoming | collected...
CTGACTTGTATTGAAGACGAAGCGGAGACACTCCCGTCTCCGGCCAAGGACAATCTGGTAGGCTCGTGGTCCGAATCCCACCCCCCCGTCACCCAAAGCGTTTGAAGCCGGTCCATGCTTCAGTCGCCCAGTCGCAATCCCTCAACCATTTTGAGGCCTTTGTGCAGCTGCATTTGCAGTGTGAATCGGATGCCATCTGGAGTCAGATAGACTGTATCGCCGGCTTTCGCTATCAACTCCAGGTCCAGCGCGTAGTTGGAGTACATGCGAGTGGCGTTGTACTTCGCCTTAGGGGTCTGCCAGTCAAAATGCTTTCCACAATGGAGAGTGAAGTAGGCGATCAGGTGCTTCATGGGAACGGGGTAGGTGTTCTTTGCCAGAGTAAAAACCGATTCCACGACCGACGCAATGCCGAGTACGATGGGCGATTCGTACGGGTTGCGCATGACGAAATTGCGCAGCAAGTCAATCTGCGCCTTACTCATGCGTTCCGGCAAAGACGGGTCCCTTGCAGACACATATTGGGCACCGAAATCCGTGAGAGACACCTGATCGCTGTTTGGCCGCCAATGTATCAAGCGCAGTTCAACTGCAAATTTCATCTTGTTGTATAGTGTCCGGGGCGACCCGCCCAGCGCTTGCCGAAGGCCCGGCACTTGGCGGATGTCCTGAATTGCGTAAAGGAGGGCATGAATCAAATGTATGTTCCAGATGCCAATATCAATCGGTTTCGCCTCGGCATAAGTGGCCACGGGCTTGAAATGCTCGTAGAAGTATTTCAGAACAGCCCGGGGATCATACACGGTGCAACTTATGCTTTGGCGGGATGCAGCGTCTTTCTGCGCCTCGGTCGCAGATGTGACAAGAACATAGGGTCGAATATCCGCGTCCACCAATCGCCCTTCTTGCTGCAACCTGCGCAGGTCAACTTTGTAGTTCAGTACTTGGTCAACGAACCTTGCTTGGAATGGCGCAACTTTCAACTCAACCAAAAGCAAACAAGCGCGGTGCGCGTACAGCAAATCCAACCGACCTGAAGGCACCATCATCTGCCGGGCAAGAATCTGAGGAGCCTCGTCAAGATTCAACAGTGTTTTTGCCAACGCTGGCGCGTTGACAAGGACATCTTCGATCTGTGATTCACTTACCTGAACAGTGCTCCTCAAAAGAGGCATAAGACTCCTCCTCAGTGCGCAGCTTAGGGTCCAGGCCAAGCCGCGATCTCAGGAGACAGGCTCTAAGCTTCTGCGCGTCATATTGCTCCTGACCTTACGTCCTCGACCGATAGTGCCCGGAGTTCTGCGTAACACTCCTCGCAGTAGTACGCCTCGAAGTCGTGAAAAATCTCCATAAGCTCTCCGTCTCTCTCGGGCGGGTCAATAATCGGGTCGCCCGCCTCGTCGCAATACCAGTGCCGGAGCGCATCTAGAACAAAGTGCTTTGCTGGCCTCCCGCAGTCACAGAGGTGCAAGGTTCCTTCCTCCTTTGCTTCAACCTGGTTTGTTTTTGTTTCCTACAAACGCATCAAGGACAAGCTCGCCCTTGTGGGTGAAAAGCTCGATGACCCTTTTGGCAAGCGAGATGGGGAAAGTTGCGGGATGGACATTCTTGTCGCGGACGTCTCTCGCCTCGTACGTGAACTGCCATACGCCTATCTGCGCGCGAATCCGTTCCTTGGGAGTCAGGCAGTTGATGTGGTTGGGGGGACAGTCGCAGGTTCTCTGGTGTCCGATGTTCAGTTTCTTGGAGTACACGGCCGCCTCTTCCCTCGTGACGAGATATTTGGAAGCACCCGACGAGTACCGGAATTTTGTCCTTCGGCTTGACATCTTAGTCCTCCAGCGGTCGAACACCACGCTCTTGGCCGCGCGCGTTCTACAGCAAACAGCGGCGAACCGGGGCATAAGTTCTGCCCTTCGCCCGGCATCAATATAGCGTCCGGGGAAGCCGGCGTCAAGATGGTGAGTTTTGCGGGTTCACGGCGCTAAGGCGTGGGGTCCGTAGCGGGTTCTTCGGGCGAGCCGAGCAAAGCTTTCAACCGCCGTACCGACGGACCCATTGAGAAGGCCTTCGGCCCCGTAGCTGGGCACTCGCCGCAGGGCCAAGCCTTATCCGGGCATACCGAAGCGTATTGGGCTGATGGCCGATTCCAAAGAGGTCAATGGTATTGGACGCAGGTGAACCGCCTCGCTCGGTCGCAGTGAAGAACGTCGTGAAAGGATTCTTGAGCGGGATGCTTACCGGTTTCGCGTCCGTCTCCGGCAGAACTTGCAGGATTCTGTTCTCCGAAATTGGCTTCCCGGATTCGTCCCTGCCGCTGCAATAGTAGATGACAAAGAGACGCCCATCTTTCGTGGCGTGGAATTTCGCGTCACCCGGAATTTCGGCGGATTCTCCCTCGCCGCCTTTCAGGAGCGCCTCGCGGCGGACCACCTGTCCCTTTCTGAGGACCGCGTATTCAAGGGAAGTTACCATTTTCATTTCGGAAAAAAACTTGTCCCGCAGCAAAGCCGACTGAACCGGCACCTTCAAATAAAGAACATGAACCGATTCTCCCGGACCGAGCCAGAGGTCAAGGTTGCGAATGTGCCCGCCCGTCGAGTCAACGTTCTCCAGCTCAAGCGGCTCCGCGAAATCCGTCGCTGCGATGTCTGGCGTCCAGGTGTAGAAAAGCCGACGGAAAATGTAGTCCCATTCTCGTCCGGTTTTTTCTCGCTTGTACGCCCGCCATTCGGCGTTTGGCTCGACGATGTCTCCAATGGCAAGAACGTGGGCGCCTCGGTTTCGGAGGGCGACCTGCGGATAGCACGACCTGATGGGAAACCGGATTTTGCCCTGCCTGGTCCATTTGCCATCTCGGTCGAGAAAAGCCCAGTGTTGGTCGCCGGTCTGCGAGTGAATGTTGAGCAGAAGAATCTCTCCCCGCTCGCCGTCGGAGGCAATCCCGCGGTACGAGTGGTCAGTGAACCTCGTTTCCCGGTGCCAGACAGGTCGGAGAATCTTTGGTGGCTGTTCGATGTTCTTCGCAGAGAACTCGAGAAGGTGAGGGTCGCATGGGCCGTATTGTGTCCCCGGCGGCGAAACCGAAGGATTCACCGAAATGAACAGCCTGCCGTCGGAAAAGGCAACGAGCGGGCATGGCTCCCGCTCTCGGAAGCCCTCTGGCCTCTGCACAATGTGCCATCCGCTCTTGTCTCGTCTGAAAAGCTGCCAGCGAGTATTGCAAAGTTTCGGCACGCCTTCCCCCGTCTCCATCGCGCTTACAAAAACCGTGTCTTGCCATCGGACAATCAACGGCGCCCCGTAGCACCACAGCGGCCCTGCCCCGTTATCGGGAGAAACGTACGTGCAGACAACCTCCTCCGCCTCCACCGCCGGCTCACCAGGCTGGTCAGCTCTCGCGCCGAAACACAGGCGCCATCCCGCCACAACGCTCAGCAAGACGAGATGCATCCGCCTCCTTTTCCACCGGCTTCTCATCCCTTCCTCCCCGACAAGCTGTCGCGAAGCGCCGTCGTTTTGCTCAATCTGCGTTCGCCCAACTTCTGCTCGCGGCGCTGCACAGCCATTATCTTGTGGTTGATGGTATCTTGCCCTCGAACTTCGCAATGTAGGATATGCAGTTCAGAAAGAACTTCCGGCCTGCATCCGTCATCGTCGAGGGCGGAGCCGAAAAGCCCCACTGGAGGAAATTCCGCTCTCGCCCGACAGCCACAGCCCCGCTCATCTTGCCGTTGTTGTAGCCGGCGACGAGTGCCTCGGCTTCGGCGGTGTTTTCAAAGGGACGCGCCACCGCACCGTAAGGTCTTGTCGTGCCGGCCGGCTTATCAGTCATCTTCTGAACTCGCCACACTTTCAGCTTATCGGGCAGCTTCTCACCTCCCGGATAGCGGCGATAAACCGACGGCGTCTCCCACATCTCGTAAACTGGCTCAACCTTGAACGGTTTCTCAAACACCTCATGCTTTGGCAGCTCACCCTGAGCCGCTTCCCCTAAGCAGTTTCAGAGATAGCCGGTCTTCAGGCCCAGACTGTCGCAGACAAGTGCCCCCGCCGCGCCAATCGTCAATACAGGGCGCGAATACTCCCTGCCGAAGAGCACTCGTGGACTCACGATCGCGTTCCCTTTGATGATTAGCTCGCCATAGTCGAGAACGACCACGTCAGACCCCTCGGCATCCTTCACCTCGACCTTAGCGAGGTCCGCCTTTCCAACCTTCGTGAAGTGCTTCTCCAAAAAGCCGACAAAATCCTTTTCCCGCTCCGTCCCTGGATACCCGACATACAGCACCCGCAGGTTAACCTGCCCTGCTTCCGGCTTGAGGCTCTGCCCCTCACAGCTCACGAGATAGCAAAACGTCGCTGCCGCCACGACGGACACAAAGAGCGCCTCTCTTCTCATTTTGCCTCTCCTTCTCTCCAATCTCCAAAACCTGCTATTGCACTTCAGTTGCTCTATACTGACGCTTTCCCCCCGACGATTGTTCCATTTCTTTGATGAATGACACCGTTCCCCTGTGCTTTCGGACGCAACGAAATCGAAAACTCTAAATCGCTCCAACAGTTTGGCCCCGGGCAGGGCTCCGGGAAGGAAGCACGTCACAGACGATTAAGTCCTGAGAGGACGCCCTAAGGCGCCATCTAAAGCATCAGCTCCGGCGCGCGCTCCGAAGCACCCTTTGCGCCGTCCCAGCGGCGTCCCACCGGGTGCCCGCAATATCATTCCTCAAGCAGCGGGCCGCTTCCGCCGATGGGGGTGCAGACGAGGAAAGAGGAGTCGAGGTTTTGTTGGCCGTAATAGCCCTCGCGGAGGTTGTCCCTCAATTCGGGGCAAGCTCTCCTGTCGAGGAGAATCATTGCGCACCCGCCCAGCCCCGCGCCCGACAACTGCGCCCCATAGACGCCTTCGGTGGCTTTAGCAATGTCCACAATCAGGTCAACCTGTTGCGTGCTGCATCGGTAGGAACCGGGTTGGAGGTGAATCGCGGCATTTTCCCTCGTGGCGGGGTGGTCGCTTTCCGCGCGGCGAATCAAGTCAAGGATGTTCTCGTCGGTCTCCATCTTCAGAAAATCTCTTCTGCTCCCGTCGCCTGGGGCGAACGTCACCCTATCCCCGTCGTGGGAAACGTTCATCAAGCGGCCTAATCCGGCCGCGTCTCCCCGTCGGAGGTAGTCCGCGCACAGTCTGCTTCTTTCGCATTCCGCAGCGCCGAAAAGGGCAACACCTCTCACGTCGTAGCCCGACTCCGGTTCATGGTGAGACCCGAAAAGCCGCTCCGTCTCGCCTGTCGCCGTGGGCGCAACAGCCTTCCTGAACCCTTGTCTCGTGAGCTTCCGAGGAAGATTTGAGATGGCCCGGTACAACTCGGATAGGCTCGCGCCTAATCTCGACGGGGAAACGTCCCGGAAGTGCTCGATGAGAGGACCCCAGCGGGGGTTGTCTTTCCGCAGAAGGGCCTTTGCCATCGCATACGCCGTCACCTTCGCGTTGTAAATATTCCTGGTATTTTCGCTTTTCCTCGCCTTTATGCCCGAGTCGCAGATGACGAGGTGGCATTCCGGCGGGAAATCCACAATTCCCTCGACGGCAAAATCGAAAAACTTGACGCTCAGGACCTTCCCTCTCTCAGCGAATTTCATCGCCGCGTGGTCGTTGAACCCACCCCTCGTGCCGACGAACCATTCTCCCTCCCCGCACAGGATCGCAAGGTCATTCCTCTCGACGGGAAGACCGTTGACCAGAACGGCGGACTCAGCAGCAGCGACAACAAGGGCCGACGACGAACTCAGTCCCGCGGCAATCGGTATATCGCCCGCAACCATGAGGTTCATCCCACGGAAGCGACGGCCGGGGAATTTGTTTTTGAGACGCAGAATCGGCGCAAGCACGTACAAAGACCAGTCCCCGGTATTTTGTGCGAGAAAATCAGCGGTGCTCGCGGCGTTGATGAAGGAGGTCCACTCGTCGGGCGGCAGCCGGCGAGCCAAATCGTTCAGCGAAAAGACCTGCGCCGGGAAACTCAACTGGTCAACGTTTGCGAGGCTGATGACGTCGTCATCTCTCGCCTGAACAACCATGACAATTTCACGGTCTATCGCCAGCGGATTGCAGTGTCCGCCCTGGTGGTCAATGTGCCGACCCATGAGGTTGATCCGACCCGGACAACGAACGATGGCGACTGGCTTGTGCCTCCCGTACGTTTCCCCGAAGGCGACCAGAGCCCTGCGGATGAGCGTCATACGCTGTCGGAGAATTTCGGGGGTGTCTCCGTATATCCGCGTCACGGCGCGGCCCAGCGGCGACCGCAGAGCCGCGTCATCTCCAGCGCGGATTGCGTTAAGATGTTCAATCCATTCTGTAACTCGTTTGAACATGTCAAAGCCCTGAGCTGGGGAGCGGCGCCAACTTCGTTAGCCTGTTTGGCCCTCTCTGTGCCTCACCCACAGCGTGTTCCTGCTTGCTGAACTACGCGATTGTCATCTACTCGGCCCCCGGCGGCCCATTCCCATTCGACGCGAAGGAGGAGGAGGCACGTCTGCCTGTCCATCCCACACGCGCCGGCGCCAAAGACTGGCTTCTCCTTTTCGACGCGAAATTATATCCGCAAGCCCGACCCAATGGTATGCGAATTTCCACCCGACGATAGCGGGTCAGTTTCAGGGCACTCACCGCAGAGGACGCTGAGGATGGAGGTGCGCGGCATCCCGCTTTCAGCGGGACCCGTGAGAACCCGTGGGGAGACTCCCACCGCTGCCCAGTGCGCGCAATCTCGGCGCCTCCACCCCGAAATGAGGCCTGCCCCGAGCAACCGGTTTCTGACGGGTGCGGCTACTTTTGAGTGGTGCTTCTTGAGGGCCTGGGGTCATTGGTCCGGTCGTGGCGAGGAAGCGTAACGCCGCCCCGCCCTGGCGGGGGACAAGATGCCGGCGGTACACGCGGGTCCAGCAACAAGGCCCTGGCAGCTCTGGTCCGATCACCCGGTGCACGCGCACTTAAATACAGCCACACCCGCGGTCGGAGCCAGCTTGCGGAGCACACGGGCGTATGGTAGACTGGCGCCATAACACTCAAGGAACAACCTGTTCAAGCACTCAAAGGCCTCTCCGAGGAGGCCGACTACCAGGCCGTCGTCAAGAACGTTGACTTCATCCGATCGGTTGACAAGCGATTCAAAGAAGCAGATGAAGGGCTGCCCCTGAGCCCGGATGAACTTCGGCGGAGGTTTCGGCAATGACTTTCCGACTGGGCTTCACCCTTTCCATGTTACGTTCCTGAGAACCAAATGAAGAAGCGCAAGTTCCTGCGAAAGCTGCTGTCCGGATCAAAGTATGTTCGATTCTCGGAAGTCGTGGCTTGCGCAGAAGCATTTGGATTCAGGCTGGACCGGGTGAGTGGCAGTTATCACATCTTTGTCCATCCGGATGTTGCAGAACTGATAAATTTGCAGGATGTCAAAGGGAAGGCTAAGCCCTATCAAATAAAGCAACTGCTCCAGACAATCGAGGCCTACAATCTCCGTATGGAGGATGAAGAATGAAGGATTATCATATCAACATCTTCTACAGCGACGAAGATGAAGGGTATATCGCGGACATTCCAGATTTGAAGCATTGCTCCGCATTCGGAGAAACTCCAGAAGAGGCGTTGCGACAAGTTCTTGTCGCTAAATCAGCGTGGTTAGAGGCAGCGAGCGCAACTGGAAAAACGATTCCCGAGCCGCAGTTCCGTCCTGCCATTTACCAGGTGGCCTGACTGCAATTCCCAACAACCGGGGCAACTCTGGAACCGGCCAAACAACGGCCAGGTCAGGTTACCCCAAGCGTCAGGGTGTGGCTACTTTTGAGTGGTGCTTCTTGTGACTCTGGGGTCATTGGTCCCGTCGTGGCCGGGAAGCGTAACGCCGCTCCGCCATGGCGGGGCTGTCGTGAGGGCATCCCGCCCTCACATGGCCCCTGCGAGCGGCCTGTTTGACCCTGGGGGAGTCCCACCGGGGGTAAGATGCCCTCCCGCCTTTGGCGGGACAGGATGCCCGCGGTACAACGACTGACAACCCTCACTTCCATAGCTCTGTCGCTGACTGCGCCTGACCGGCGCTCCCCACTGAAACGTAGCCGCACCCTTTGTGACGACGGCCCTTGCCCGTCGTCAAGGGAAATGCTATAATTCAATTGAAGTAGTTGGGTCAGCCGATATTCTGCACGTCGGCAGGCGGTTTGTGCCCTGCCAACAGTCTCCCCGTTGTTCCACGGTTGCACCTTGCAAGGAATGTTCGATAGAAAGGGTACTTATGGCGATGAACTCAGAGGTTCTACCAGGGATTAGTCTGGCGAGCCAGGCACGTTTTCGGCTGCTCGTTTTGTCCATCGGGATGCTCATGTCGTTACTCCTCGCAACGTCTGCTGCGGGGCTGACGGTTTCGGAGCTAATGTACAATCCGGTCGCTTCTCCAAACGACCCGCCGGAGGGCGGTGAAGCCCTCGAGTACATCGAGTTGTTCAACGAGGGGCCCGAGACTGACGACCTCGGCGGATACGCCTTCGTGGCAGGTATATCGTACGTTTTCCCACAGGGGACGCTTATTCCTCCTCGGTCCTTTGTTTTGGTAGCGTCGAACCCGGATGCCCTGCGCGACTTCTACGCCGCACAAGGCATTGACTTGAGTAAAGTCGCAATATATGGCCCCTATGGGGGAGCACTGGACAACCGCGGGGAGAGAATTGATTTTCGGGTTGAGGGAGGCGGCAGGTTATTTTCGTTCGCCTACAACGACGGCGGGCAGTGGCCGGCCGGGGCAGACGGACCGGGACATTCCCTGGAACTTCTGTATCCTTTCTACGACCTCGGCGAGCCGGAAAGCTGGGAAATAAGCAAAAAGATTGGCGGCACGCCGGGTTCCGCCGGGCGGTTCACGGTTCCGACTGCGGGGCCGGGTCCCAGCTTACCGAGCATCGAGTGGACAAAAGAAGGGTTCGACGACACGAACTGGATTCCGGGAACCACACCCCTCGGATACGATGCGGACGGGATTTTTCCAATCACGACCGAGATTAGCGATATGCGATACAACTACACCACTGCCTACTTTCGCATCCCATTCCAGGTAGAGAACCCCGAGGGGATACAGGCGTTGTCGCTGGAGGTTTTCTACGAGGATGGGTTTGTGGCTTTCCTGAACGGCAAGGGTGTGGCGCGGAGTCCGAACATAGGGGGTTCGCTCGACACCCCTCTCAGTTACAGAGCGACGTGCAGCAACCGTTCCCCCGAGCCCTGGACTTATGATTCCTTCGACATCACCCAGTTCGCCGACCGTCTGGTGTCCGGGCGAAACTGGCTGGCAATTCACGGAGTGAATACGAGCCGGACAAGTAGCGACTTCATCATTTCTGCTCGCCTCATCGGCACATGGCCCGGAAATCCCACTGTCCTGCTCGAGGAAGGGGCCGAATGCTTGTATTTCAAGGGAACGGAGGAGCCTGTGCCCGAGCAGGGCGGCAACGGAGACAGCCGCCATTACACGCCCGGCTCTCGCAACAACGAACCCGTCGTCATCAACGAGTTTTTGGCGAAGACCACAACGCCCGACGCAGGCGACTGGATTGAACTGTACAACCGAAGCGACCAGCCGGTCGAGATTGGGGGAATGTATCTCAGCGACGACGCGGACGACCCGGCACGCTTCCTGATACCTTCTGACACGTTGCAGCCGGGAGAGCACAGCCTTTTCACCCGGGAGGAACTGGGCTTTGGTCTATCTTCTTTTGGCGAAAAAATCTTTCTGACGGCGGCGGACCTCTCTCGCGTTATTGACGCGACAAACTACGGCGAACACGTCCAGGCGGAGGTGAGCTACGGGCGCTATCCCGACGGAGCAGATGATTGGTATTTCATGCCCGCGCCTTCTCCGGAGACGCCCAATTTCGTAGAGCTGGAGGACTCAATAGTCATCAACGAGATTATGTACCATCCGATCACCGAGGACGACGCGGACGAGTACGTGGAGCTTTACAATCGCGGGGCGAACACCATAGACCTTTCCGGCTGGAGCCTGACCAAAGCGGTGGACTTTATCTTTGCTTCGGGGACGGAGATTCCAGCGGGGCAATTGCTCGTCGTCGCTAAAGACCCCGCCCACATCGAGGTGAAATATGGCATCAGCAACGTCGTAGGACCCTACGTCGGCGTTCTGGCAAACGACGGCGAGAACGTCCGTCTTCGAGACCAGTACGGCAACGTGGTTGATTCCGTGCGCTATTACGATGGCGGAACCTGGCCCGACGCCGCCGACGGCGAAGGGTCGAGCCTGGAGCTTATAGACCCGCGAGACGACAACAACGTCCCCGCTGCGTGGGCGGCGAGCGACGAATCACAGAAGTCATCCTGGACGCTTTTCTCCCACACCTCTACGTTCACGAACTGGTGGGCTCAGCCGGAAAGCGAGTTCCACATATTCCTCCAGCATCGGGGCGAGGTGCTGGTGGATGCGCTGAGCGTCTCACAAGGAAGCTCGCAGTTCTTGACGAACGGCTCCTTTGAATCCGGAACAAGCGGTTGGCTCATCGAAGGAACCCACGTGGAGTCGTTCGTCACGACCGAAGACAGCGTGGACGGTTCTTACTCGCTGCACATTGTCTCGAGCGGTCGAGGAGATACATACTGCAACCGCATTGAACGCGACACGTCCCCCCTCACAACCGGGCAAACCTACACTATGAGCGGTCATGCACGCTGGCTGAGCGGCTCAAAATGGCTTGTTGTTCGGACGCACGGGCAGGGGATGGCGCATTCCGTCGAGCTTCAGGTTCCGGAAAAGCTCGGCAGCCCCGGCGAGATGAACGGTGCCTTTGAGGCAAACCGCGGCCCGAGCATCACCGAAGTTCGGCACAGCCCCATTCTTCCAAAGGCTGGCGAGACCGTCACGGTTACCGCTCGAATTGCCGATATAGACGGCATCGCCGGCGTGCAACTTTTCTATGGGGTTGAGGGCACTGGCTCATTCACTCCCACATCAATGAGCCAGACGAGCACGCCCGGAATCTACACCGGACAGATTCCGGGACAGACGGCCAATACCCTCATCGCCTTCTACGTTCGCGCGACGGACGGCCAGAGCGTGAGCAATTCCTTCCCGTCCGACCCGAACTACCAGCAATGCCTGTATCAGGCCGCGGCGGTGGAGCTCTCCAATTTCCCCGTTTACAGAATCCTGTTTCCCTCTTCGACAAGACAAAAGCTGAGCACCTGGCCGCGGATGAGCAATCACCTGCATCCTTGCGTCTTCATCTACGACGATACGGAGGTCTATTACAACTGCGGCGTGCGCTTCCGGGGCAGCCCATTTATTCGAGGGACAGCCGATCCGGTATCCAGCAAGATGGCGCTGCGCATCCGTTTTCCCGCTGACAAGGCTTTCCACGGCCGTCCAGAGATCAACCTGGACACCATGGAACCCGGCCGGAATCCCGCGCTCCAGAGTGAGCGGGTCGCCTACTGGATATGCCGCAAAATCGGAATCCCCTGGAGCGACACGCGGTTCGTTCGTGTGCTCTGCAACCAGAGCGACCACGGCCTCTACGGTGACGCACAGAAGGTTGACGAAGATTACGTGGGATTCTGGTTTCCCGGCGACGAGGACGGCTATCTCTACAAGATAGACGATTGGTTTGAGTTCAGCGACAGCGGAGGATTCAGTAATCGCGATGCCGACCTCCGCTGGTGGGGTCAGGACGAGGAACTGTACCGCTGGAATTACGAAATTCGCAGCCGCGACTACGACGACAACCTCCAGCCCATCATTGACATGGTCGAGAAAATGAACGCCCCGGACAGCCAGTACGTCGCCGCTGTGTCTTCGATTTTGGACGTCGAGGAAGTCCTCAAGGAGATGGCCGTCCGGCATATCGTCGGCGACTGGGATAGCTGGGGTTACAATCGCGGGAAGAATAATCTTCTGTACCAGCGTCCCTCTGACGGCCGGTTTGTCCTGATCCCCTGGGACATTGACTTCGTGCTCGGCAGCGGCAGCAGCTCGAACAGTTCTCTGACGGAGAGCGGTCTGTCCGGCTTCAGCAGGCTGTTTTCGGCGTTTGGCGCCACCTACGACTGGATTGTGCGCGACATCGCAAAGGGGCCTCTTGCTCCGGGCGCCGCCGACGGTTACATGGATCGGACTTACGAACTCCTCTCCCAGGAAGGCGTCGGCGCTCAAAGCCCTGATAGCATCAAGTCTTACCTGGCGGCCCGCCGCGCGTTCATTCTCGGCCCGCCGGTTGCGATTACGACCAACGGCGGTCAGCCTCTTGTGACTACCGACCCGAACGTAGTTTTGACAGGGACTGCTCCCTACGACGCTGTCGCAATGACACTGAATGGACAGCCCGTTGTGCCGAACTGGACAAGCCCCACGAGCTGGTCTCTTTCCGGCGTGGTGACTTACGGAGTCAATGACCTCGCCATCGAAATCTTCGACAGCCAGGGCGGGAGCCTCGGCACGGCACACATCACAATCACCGTCAATCCCTTCGTCATCCACACCGTTCACCCCGATACGGGAGGACTCTATCTAGAATGGTACAGCATCCCTATGCGAGACTACTCGGTCGTCGCCGGTGAGACGCCGACGCCCGGCACCATCCTCGCAATGAACCTCCGGGCCACCGGTCCGACCCTCGGTTTCCTCGACGAGAACGCACAGTTTTATTCTCAACGATATTATCAGGTCCTGGTTCAGCCGCCGACCATCGAGCCGGGACTCAAGGGCGAGTACTTCAGCGGCACGAATTTCAACACGAGGGTCATGACCCGCATTGACAACGTCGTGGACTTCGATTGGGGAACTGGCTCACCCGGCGGCGGGGTTCCCTCGGACCAGTTCTCCGTCAGATGGACAGGCTTCGTCATCATCAACGTCGCCGGAACCTACACTTTCTGGACCGACAGCGACGACGGCGTCCGGCTGAAGGTCTCCGACGGCACGGTTATCGAGAACTGGACTGACCATGCCCCGACGTGGAACTCCGGGAGCATGAACCTTTCGGCAGACGCCCACCCGCTCGTGCTCGAGTTTTACGAGAACGGCGGAGGAGCGGTCATGGAACTCGAATACCAGGGCCCGGGAATTGCGCGACAGACCATCCCGACAAACGCCCTCGGCCACACGCCCTGAGTCGCTTCCTGGGAGGAGCACGGAGACATAGGCGCCTGTCCTCCACCTTGACCTCAGGGAGAGTTCGGCGAATCTTCGCCAACGCGTCATGTTCTCGTGGCTTCCCTGAACGCGGCAAGGAAGGCCTCCATTGGGACTTCTGCCTCGCGTCGCGCTGTCTCTCGCTCGGAAAGTCGAGAGCTGTGGGATGTGGGCAAGACCCCTTACTCCCCACGGAGCAGACGCGAAAACGTTGTCCCCTTTCTTTGCACAGAATATAATGTTTCATGCCCAGGGAAACTCGACGGTACGAGAGCGCGAAGGGAACGATGATACCGCGAGAGATAAAGGCGAAAATCGAAAAGGTTCTTCCTAAGCCGCTCGTCTTTCTTTACAAATGCGCGCGTCGCCCTGAAGACGCGGCGAGTCTCGTGACGTTCCTGTTCAAGGGCGGGCTGCGGGCGTCGTTCTTTCAAAGACTGTTCATCATCAAGAAACTATATGCCATTTACGGCAACGTTGAGTGTCCTCATACGCACGATGAAATCCTCTCCTTCATGGAAGCAATTCTATCGATACCGCCGGAGACCGAGGGCTGTATCGTCGAGGCGGGCTCCTACAAAGGCGGGAGCACCGCAAAATTCAGCATCGCTGCGGGCATCGCTCACAGGCGTCTGGTCGCATTTGACTCCTTTGAGGGCATCCCGCAGCACAATGAGCCACGCGCCAGGACCATATTCGGCGATGAGACATCGTTTCCGCCGGGCACTTACTGCGGGACGTTGCACGAGGTAAAAGGCAACGTTGCCAGGTTCGGGAACATCCGCGTCTGCGAGTTTGTCCAGGGGTGGTTCGCCGACACCATGCCGAGCTTCCGCCCCGCCGAAGGCGGGGTCACCGCAATCTACCTGGACGTTGACCTTGCCTCGTCAACGCGTACTTGCCTTAAATACCTGTACCCCTTGCTCGTCCCCGGCGGAACGCTCTACTCGCATGACGGTCATCTCCCCCTCGTGATAGACGTCTTCAAAGATGATCGCTTCTGGAGGGAGGAGGTCGGTTGCCCCAGGCCCCGCGTTTACGGCCTCGGCAAGAGGAAGTTCGTTAGAATCGTGAAACCCGTTCGCCCGACGGATGACCAAGCCGCGACCGGCCGGGTTGACTCGTAGCGTGGTCCGACAATGTTGTTCTGGTTTGCGGTGGCCTCGTGAACAGGGCGCCGATTTCAATGGCTGATTAGAAGGTGGACGCTCCGTCGCGTCGAAACCCGACGCGCAGCGTAAGTGCATCCCTGGGAAAAGCTGTTGGCGTGGCTTCCACAACTTGACTGCGTCCCCCTATGACGTTTACTGAAACCCCCGGAAAGGAAAGCCCAATGACACGGCAAAGCAGGACCTACTCCGGTCTCCTTCGGACCTACTACTCAGGAGCCGCCATGAGGGTTGTCTCCCGGTTTGTCGCGCGGAAGTGGGGCGTCAACCTCAAAGACCTTCTCTGGGAAGTGGACGCCGCCCAGAGGATGTCTGTGGATGAGTTGCAGGCGTACCGCGACCGGAAATTCGTCGCTCTGGCAAACTACTGCTATGACCACGTCCCCTACTACCGGGAATTGTTTGGCAAATTGGGCTTGTCGCCGCGCACGTTTCGGGGGTTGGAGGACTTATCCTCCATTCCCCCACTCACAAAAGAAACCCTCCGCCGGCGCTACAACGACCTCCTTTCCGACGAGCTTGACCTCCTGAAACCAGTCTCCGGCTCGACCGGCGGAACAACTGGCGAGCCAGTGATCATCCTTATGGATAGGTGGACAGCGTTCGTCCATGACGCCTGCCACGTTCGCGGGCTTGCCTGGTCGGGCTACAAAATGGGCTTCCCGACTCTGGTTTTGGCGGGAGTGAGCGTAGGGGTTGAAAAAAACCGCCTTAGAGACCGCCTGAACCGTCGGGTGAGCCGCATGCATCTTTTCCGTGCGTTAGAGCTTGACCCGTCGAACTCCGTTACCCTCGCTGGAGTCTGCCGCAAAAAGGGCATCCGGTATGGCATGGGGTATTCCTCCTCGTGGTTCATTTTCTGTGAATATCTCGAGAAAGCGGGAGAGCGACTTCCCCTTCAAGCTGTCTATCCGACGGCGGAGCTGGTCCATGAGCACTGGGCGGAAAAAATCAAACAGGTTACTGGCGCTGACACAATGGACTATTATGGGTGCGGCGAAATCAACGCCCTCGGATACCGCCCCGCCGCGGGCCTTCCCCACTGCATCCCGGAAGACCATGCGGCTATCGAAGTTCTTGACGATAACGGGCGAATTTCTCCCACAGGTACAGGGGAGTTCGTCATCACGGACCTCAACAACAAGGCTCTTCCACTGATTCGATACTGCAACGGCGATGCCGGGTACATAGGCGACCCTGACACGAACACGGGCCTTCCCTTCCGCCGCATCCTCCGTCTGGATGGTCGAGTTAACGACTTCTTCTACCGAACCGATGGACTAAGAGTCTCCGGCACCCTGGCAGCGCTCCTTTTCAACCGGACGCGCCTCCCCGTAGAGAGGTTCCAGCTTTGCCAGGACAAGATTGGCGAGATAACTCTCAGGCACACACCGGCAGCCTGCTTGACGCAAGAAAACAAAGACCTTCTGACGAGAATTCTTCGATCCGTTCTCGGAGACGACACGAAAGTCCTCTTTGAAGAGACAACCGATTTCCCCCTCGCCCCCTCCGGAAAAAGGCGGTTTGCGATTTGCCGCGTAAGTCCTCCTCCACGACGTCTCCAGCTCGGTCAATCGCACACTGATTAGCCCCATGCAGCGGCCGGCTGTTGAGTCTGTCTGGCGGAGTTCACCTCCATGGCTTGGTCAAATGCAAAGTTCCCCCGCTCGAACCTGTGCTGGAGAAAGAGCAGTAGTCTTTCCCTTTCCAATCAAGAGCAGAACGTCAGGGGAACGGCTTTGGGTGTAGCTGCATTTCAGTGGCACTTCTGGTGCGGGCCAACGGTCGCGCACGATGAACGAAGTGGTGATGAGATGGACCCTCCAATAGCCCCTGGGCCGGCCTTTAGCCGGCACCGTCCTTAGCCCCCTGCTTTAGCCGGGGGCGAACAAACTGCCTTTTTTCCCAGACCCCAGCCCGCTTTAGCGGGGCTTCTCATAGCGCCCGCGGCGCCTCTTCAGCAAGATGACACCACCAAAATACAGCCACGCCCCGTCGTTACAGCCACCTTGCCACTCCTCACGACGATTGCGTATAATGGTATGCCTTCGGATTCAGAAAGAGGTTCAGGACGGAGGCGCTGACGCACGCGGCGTCACAGCCTCGCTTGCGTCAGAAAACAAAGAGAGGCAATGGAACAAAACAACGGTTTCGATGCTTATCATGCAGAAGCCATCCAGAACGTCCGGCGGAACTTTTTGCTCAACTCCCTGGATGGTATTCTGTTCACATTTGGATTCGCGTTCATAGACCCTGCGTCGGTAGTTCCGGCGTTCATTCGTCGTCTCGGCGGTTCGGATTTTCTGATTTCGCTGATTCCGGCGGCTCAGGCGATCGGCTGGATGACTCCGCAGATTTTCATCTCGAACTTCGTCGAGAGGCTTCGCTGGAAAAAGCCTTACGTCGTGGCGCTGGGGGTCTGGGAGCGACTTCCCTACCTGTCAGTGGTTCCGCTGTGCTTTCTTTTTGGAAGCTCCCATCCGACACTTCTTTTGTGGGCTTGTCTGGGGGGCTTCTTTGCTGCGCCGCTGGTGTCCGGGTTTGACAGCCCGGCATGGTTTGACCTCGTCGCCAAAGTAACGCCTCTCCGCCAAAGAGGAAGACTTTCCGCAGTGAAAATCGCCCTGGGGACGCTTCTGGGCGTTGGGGCAGGCTGGATAGTCGAGCGGGTTCTCGACCATAGCCACATTCCGTTTCCCGAGAACTATGCGTGGCTCTTCGTCATGGCGGTTTTTCTGATGGGCTTATCGCTGCTTTGCATTTCGTTCGTTCGCGAGCCTCTATATCCTGTCGAGAACCGAAGAGAAAAGCTCAGAGATTATCTCTCGAAGATTCCCGCGATCCTCAAGAAGGAAAAGAACTTCAGGAATTTCATCATCGGGACTTTTCTCCAGAGGGCGACGGTAATTTCTCTGGCCTTCTACTCCATTAACGGATTGGTAAAATTCCAGTTGCCCGACAAATGGGTGGGGACATTCACAGTTTGTATCATGGGAGGGAGGCTTTTAGTGACCCCCGTCTTTGGATTTCTCGGCGATAGGTACGGACACAAAATCAACTTAGTCGTCGGGTCTCTGGCTTACTTAGGGGCGTCGGTGTTAGCGATTTTCGCCCCGAACAAGTGGAGCTACCTCCCCGTGTTCGCGCTTTTCTCCACGGGCTATTCGTCCGACCTCGTCTCGCGCTTCAACATGGCAGTGGAATTTTGCACCCCGGAACGCCGCCCGACCTACGTCGCCCTTTCCAATACCCTTTTAGGCCCGACGGGCATCCTAGCTTTGCTGGGGGGCCTCATGGTGCCGGTCATCGGGTATAACGGGCTGTTTGTCATATCGGGGTTGTTCGCTTTGTCGAGCGCTCTGTGGATGATTGCCGCTGTCCGCGAGCCTCGCAAGCTTCCTCGAGTCGCCGTCTCCCCCAGCGCCGGGGCACAATTCTGAGCCAGCCTCTTGGAGTCGTCCGTTTTGCGCAATGGCTCAATGTTGGGAGGAGGTCACCGCCGAGACCGCCGACAGCGCAGAGGAATCCTTTGGCTGGAAAATCGGAGCTTTGGGGCCGGCGGGGCTCTCGCAAAGCCGCTAAGACGCAAAGAAGCACGTCCTCTAAACCCTTCGCGCCTTTGCGTCTTGGCGAGAGAGAACAGAGTCCAAGCGTGCGCTGAGAGTCAGGGCAACGCACACTCGATTTTCATGGTCTCCGGGTGTGCGAAGCTCATGAAGCAGTGCGCTGCGGAACTTCGCCCGCCTCACCTCACGAGAGGATTGACTCCTGGAGGCCGGACATTATCGCGGCAAATTCCTTTTTCACTCTCCTGGCGCTGAGGAGTCCTCCGCTCATGCCCGTCATCCCTTTGGCGACGACCAGCGCCACGTTCTCGCCATCCTGGACCACTGTGATGTTGTACTTCTGGCGTTTGACCATGGCGCCGAGCATCGCATGCGCCGCGGCACTTCCCGTGCCGTACACGCCCTGCATCTTCGTACCGCTTTCGAGTCGGTAGCCGCGAGCAGCCATGAACAGGGCGACCTTGTCGGCGACTGCCTCCACGGTTGCACCCGAAAAGACGCGTGTCTCGGACTCTTTCGTAGTCTTAGACCCAACCATCGCAACTTTGCCCATCGGCAGCCCTCCTTCCAACGATTAAGTTGACCGATTGCCTGACAGCGACAAGAAGTTATTCAGATACGACTATTTCATTCAAACCACCGCCCGCGAGCCCCGAGGACACTTTCTTCAACGGGACCGCCGACGGCTGTGCTGAAACTCTCATGCCCAAACCGGGACGAGGGGCGCCGGGAATCACACTCCACAATCTGCCCTTTTTCCCGGAAATGGACCCGCGAATTCTCTTTCCCCAGGACGTGCACTTGCATTGGTCCGAACGGGGGACGACCCTCCAACCTGCTACTTGATGGCGTAGTCAGGCCACCTTTCGTCGTCCTGGGAGTACCACTGAGGGTCTTCATCTCCCGCGCACCGAAGAGCCGTCTTTCTGTCTGTCACAATCACCCTGGGGACATTTTCCGACCCCGCCTCGGTCAGGAGAGGTTGCACCACTTCGTTGTAGTTTCTCGGGTCCATAGGCAGAGGCTGCATCCAGCCGGGAGGCGCTCCGGTCTCCGACTGTGGTGCGCGAACCCACGTGGTCTCTGTCGCAATCGCGATGCGCCCCTCCGGGGTAACTGCGAACTCACGATACATGAGACTGCGCAGTCCGAGGCCGTAAGTAATTTCGTAATCGAGCATCAGCATGCTGACTCTATATCCGAGGTCGGGCTCCCCTTTGACAATCAGTCCGTACGAAGGCGGATCGCCAACTTTCATGTGCTCTTCGGGCTTCCACCCCTTCAGCTTGAGGGCTTTCACGATGGCCTGATACTGCTCCTCGGTTTTGATGATAACCGCACCGGGATAGCCGACTTTCACGAGCTCTGCTGCCTTCTGAGGAGAATCTACCGCCTCGAAGAACAAGCCCCGGTCTGTGCTCGCTATATTGGCCTGGGTGTCGCCCATGACAAGGATGTCAGAGACCTCCAACTTCCCCCCAAGAACGCGGCACAGCCTCACTTCTGGTTTGAGTTTCAGATGCTTGAGCGAAAGCTCGCACTCCCTCCCTTTAACGTCCCCTCCGAACGGATTACTCTTTTTGGGGTTGAACGCCTGGGTGTTGAAGGTCTCCATTTTGGTGATCTTCCCGGACGTGTTCGTTGTCACGATGAGGGGTGTCCGCACGTCCCACCCGAAGCCGAGGTACTTTTTCCCCTCGTCGTCCCAGACGTCGCAGACTGCCCACAGGATGGTCCTCTTCCCCTTTGGCAGATTGGTTGCCGAAGCAATTTGCTTTGTGGGGAACCCGACCCGGCAATCGGTATATCGAGCTGTCTGCACGTTCTCCGGGGTGAAAATGCTCCCCCAGGATTGCAGGAAGGCTCTCTCGCCTTTCTCGTCCTTCACCTTCACAGAAGTGTCCGCGTCTAACCGCAGTTGGAAATAGACGGTGTACCATTTATTCGGCGGGCCGGTGATTTCAAATGCGCCGCGCACGACGACGAACTCGTCGCCCGTCGCAGTGAGCTCCGTGTTGAGGTATTTTACGTCGGGATCATAGCCCTCGGCCGACTTGAGCGCGGGGCAGACGACAACCATTGTCAGGAGCAACAACGTCAACCAGCGATTCCGATGTCCATTCTGCATGACAGCGCCTCCTTTCCAGGTCTTGAGATCGAACTCCGACTTTCGCCGTGAGGACGCAACAGCCTCCTTCCTTCGCGGCTTGGTCAGCCCCGAACGCCGGCGTTTTCGTTCGTGAGATTTCAAAACCAAATGATAACAAATGGCGGGAGTAAGGCCAACATCTTCGGCCTCGTGAAACCTCACGTATCGGTGCTGGATCGGTACAGAAAAGACAAGGGGAGACAGGATTACAGGATAAACAGGATGATCCTGACTATCCCATTGCAACGTCCCCTGCCCTACGTTCGTGGTACCAGGTCGTGCGGACGATGTGGTCCGGAGCCGTCAAGGGGGTGAACCGCCGCGCCTCCACCTCACACCGCTTCTCGATCAAAACCCTTGCCTGCGCGGTTCACAGAGTCGTCGTGACGGACAGCCTATCCTTGAAGACACGGACGACGATTCCCCCATCGCGGTCGGTTCGATAGATGCGGGCGCCAACCCGTTCGTACCTTTCAAGAACGTCCGGCGATGGATGGCGATAAATGTTGCGTTTTCCGCACGAGATAATGGCGACCTCTGGTGCAACCTCTCTGACAAACTCCTCCGAGCTCGACGAGTTCGACCCGTGATGCGGCACTTTCAGAACGTCGCTGCGCACCGGTTTCACCTGCCGGAGAAGAGATGCTTCGACCGTCCTTTCTATGTCGCCGCAGAGCAGGATGGACGAGCCGCGGAACGCGAGCTTCAAGACGATGGAAAGGTCGTTCTCGGAAGCCCGCGAAGAGTCTCCTTCTGGCGAAGGGCTGAGAACCTCAACGGAGACCCGACCTGAGACCAGAAGTCTCTGGCCAGCCTGAACCGTGGACTGCCAAACAGCCCGGGTTTTTGTTGCTCTTACGAGAGCATTCGCTGGTTCGTTCGCCTCGGGCCGTGCGCGAGTCACGACTTTCCGTGCCCCCACGTCGTCGAGTACGGTCGGTAATCCGTTAATGTGGTCTGCACTGAAATGACTCGCAACGACTGCGTCCAGCCTGTTCACTCCCGCCCACCGCAGGAACGGCACGATTACGTACCGTCCGACATCGCTTGGGCTCATAGACCCTCCGTCCACGAGCATCTTTTTCCCGTCGGGAAATTCTACGAAGATGCAATCCCCCTGCCCCACGTCTAAAAAGGTAATTTCGATGGAATTCGGATGGCGGCGAAGAAGCTCCCCGCCCACGAACAGCCCGATTGTCAAAAGAGCCGTCGCGGCTATCGGAATCGCCATCCGCCGAAAGGACCGAGTGAAACCGATAAGCACGATCAGCCCGTAGAACGCAAAGATGAAGACCGGACCAGGTGGACTCACGTTAAACGTCCCGGGCCTCACCGACGAGAAGAAGGTGACGGCCCCTTCGAGGAGATAAACCAGCACCCCGTTGATGGTGTTCATAATGCCCGCGAGGCTCCGCGCCGCCAGCCCGACAACGGCTGAGATAGACCCCAGCGGGACAATGAACCCCACAAGCAAGACAACCGGCACATTCCATATCGGCGAAAGAAGGGAAACGCTGTGGAAGTAGTGCAACACGAGAGGAAGAGAACCCAGAAACGCCGCAAGCGAAACCGAAAAAGCCCTCAGCGGTGGCTCGAAGATGTGCCGGTAGGTCCAGCGCCGGGATGGTGAAACGACGAGAAACCCCGGGTCGGGCCGCAGATGAAAGAATGAAACGAAACACCGGAAAATCCTGTCGCTGAGCAGAAGCATCGCAAGAACCACCAGAAACGAAAGCTGAAGGGACGCAGTGAACAGGTCGCCGGGCCGAACAAGCAAGATAACCACCGCCGCAAAAGCGATGCTATTGATGGAATCGTGGCGCCTTTTCAGGAGAGGGCCCAAAAGGAAAGCCGCACACATCAGGGAAGACCTCACGACGGGCGGCGCCATCCCTGTCAAGACCGTGTATGGGAACAGAAAGGCGACCGTTAGGAGGGACGAAATCTCTCGCGGAAGGAAGAGCAGACGAGTCAAGAAAAGGTATATGACACTGGCCAGGATTGCGACGTTAAGGCCAGATATCGCCAGGATGTGCATTGTATTGGTGCGGCGGAGAGCCTCCTTGAAATCCTCGTCCAGTTCGCTCCGCTCCCCCAGGATTACCGCGAAAAGAAATGCTTTTTCCTGTTCGCCGACGCGTCCTACGGAGAGGGAATCGCGCAGCCTGCGCTTGAGCGAATGAAGAGACCGATAAAGGGAATTACCGTGCCCATGCTCCACACTGCCAATTTCATCCGCTCGCACGCAAACGTAAATGCCGTTCTGGGCGTAGTATTTCCGTGCGTCGAAACCGCCCGGATTCCTCCGGGGTTCGGGAAGAAAGGCTGTTCCGGTCAACTCGACCTTGTCCCCGCAGCGAAGTCGCTGCGCCTTCTCCCCCGATGCATAGACGAGGATTTTTCCGGTGAGAGCCTCCCAGGCGCCGTTCTTGCTCTGCATTTCGCGCGCATCGGTGGCCTTCACGACGAAACTGCATCGTCCATTCTCTTTCTCGTCTGAAGAAGAACCGCGGCGCCAGAAGCTGCGAGACCTCCGTTGGACCGGCTCGTCCACGACTACGGACTGAAGTTCGTAGGGCGTGTCCGGTTTGAGATTGAAATAGACGTGGTTTGGAGGAAGAAGCCCGGTCTTCGCACCGAGCAGAACGCCCACCCAGAAAACCACGAGCATGCTCGCTGCCGTTGAGAAAGTCGAGTGAACGCTGAAGAGCAGCACTGCGACGAAAAGCAGCCCAAGCAGCGGCACAAATAACCATACCGTCATCGCCCGTGGAAAAAGGGAGTGCCCGACGACTATCCCAGGAATAAGAAACGCCGCAATCAACAGGCATGGTCTCTTCAGGAGGATTGATGGAATCGCCTGGGCGCCGGATAGAGCGGATTCGGGGGTCGTCGCCACGGTCATGGGCTTTCGGAGTTCAGTTCATCGTGGGAATCTGTGGTGGAGTTTTCCAGAGGTCAACCAATAAGCGCATAACAATACCACCACGCAAACAATGATAAGAATCGTAGTCTTCTCACGTTTTCGTCTCATCGCTTCGTAGGGGTCGTCTTTAGCGGATTTGTCAAACGGGTTTTGGGGCGCAGAAGCGGGTTCTGGCTCGGAAACGGTCACTGAAGAGGGCGGCTCTTCTTTCGCGGGTACGCCTTCCGAGGGAACGACGGCCGCCAGCGCCGGGGAAAAGTATGCCCCGAAGACGGAAGAAAGAGAGATCACCGCTACGAGAAGAGTTAACGTTTGGAGGAAACTTTCCATCATTGCCTCAGGAGCGCATCATTCGCGTTTCGCCGTCGCGGCTTCGCTCAACCCTGAATGTTCAAACAATCCATATCACCGCCAGCTTATGAAAGCAAGCGCATTGTGTGGGTGCGCCTGAGTTTTAGGGGCGGCATAATCCGCTCCCCCACGTCGCGAGGGTCGCGGACAACGCCTATCGCACCGGAAACACAGCCACACCCGTGTGGGTGCGTCTCCATCGCCACGCCTCACACCAGACGGCCTCGAGAGGGTGTGGCTGTGTTTAAGGGGTAAAGCTCGTACAGGTAACGCCGCCGTCTCGGCGGCAGTCCCGAGGGCGTCTCGCCCTCGGCATCGGGGGCAGGATGCCCCCGAGACAGCCGGCAAGATGCCGGCGGTACACGCGGGTCCAGGCACGAGGTCCCGGCATCTGCGGTCCGATCGCCGGGTGCACGCCCACTCAAATACAGCCACACCGGCCTCGAGAGGGTCGTTTGTGTCTTTGTGCCTTCGTGGTTACACTTTCCTCCATGGGCATGTTCCAACCACCAGGACACGAAGACACCAAGAGGTGCGGGCCGCGCATCCCCACGGCCATGTTGTTCGGCTCGCGAGGCGCGGCCAGAAATCTCAACCCGCCGCGACACGCAAACGCCTCAGCGCACCAATGCGTTTTGTTGGTTGAAGGCCTCGCAGTCAATCGCTATAACGAAAGCGGCACTCATGGAGCCGGACGTTCAAAATCTGCCGCCTCAGAACACCGGCACAAAACAAAGGAGACTACGGATGCCGAACTTCAACCTGAAGATTCTCACAGGGGCTTTTGCAGCTTCCTTGTTCCTTTTGGCTTTTCATCGGGACGCTATTGGCGCCGACAGCTCCGGCCTCGTGTCGGGCGAACTCAAAAAATGGCACACCGTCACGGTTAGTTTCTCAGGCCCCACCGCGACCGAAACCGATTCCTCCCCCAACCCGTTTCTCGGCTATCGCTTGCAGGTAATCTTCACGGGGCCGGCGGGGCAGAGCTGCGACGTGCCGGGGTTCTTCGATGGCGACGGAAACGGCGGCGGCGCCGGCAACGTCTGGAGAGTTCGTTTCACCCCCGGCGAACCCGGCAAATGGTCTTACAGGGCTTCGTTCCGCAGTGGCAAGGAGGTCGCCGTCAGCCTCGATGCGCCTGCTGGCAGGGCAACGCATTTCGATGGCGTGACCGGCTCCTTCACGGTCGCCGACCGCGACCCAATCGCCCCTGGCTTTCTGAAGTGGGGAAGATTGGAGTACGTCGGCGGGTATTATCTGAAGTTCCGCGACGGGTCTTACTGGATTAAAGGCGGCACCGACTCCCCCGAAAACCTTTTAGCCTACAAGGGCTTCGAGAACACGCCTCAAGGAAAGCACGAATACTCTCCCCACGTCGCGGACTGGCGGCCGGGCGACCCCGATTGGGGAGACGGCGCCGGCAAGGGCATCATCGGCGCTCTCAACTACCTTTCATCAAGGCATGTGAATTCAATCTACTTCCTCCCGATGAACATCGGCGGAGACGGCAAAGATACCTGGCCGTTCGTGGCGCCGAACGGCGCCATTGACCCCAACGGAAGCCCCTCCAACGATAATCTCCACTACGACATCAGCAAGCTCCGCCAGTGGGAGATTGTCTTCGCTCATGCCCAGAGGAAAGGCATATTCCTTCACTTCGTCCTGAACGAGGCCGAAGAGCCCAACAAGAGAGAACTCGACGATGCGACCCTCGGAGTCGAAAGGAAGCTTTTCTACCGGGAGATGATTGCTCGTTTTGCCCACCACAACGCCCTCCAGTGGAACATATCCGAGGAATACGACCTCGGCCTTAACCTCGGCCCGGACCGCGTGAAACAGTTTGCCGAATACGTCCAGGCGGTTGACCCGTATGACCATCCGATCACGGTTCACCACTGCGGCAAGAATCCCGAGCCTGCCTGGCTGCCATTCCTCGGAGACAAACGATTCAGCATAACATCCTTTCAGTACTACAAGGAGCTTGCCGGGAGGGGACGCGAAATCGAGAAGTGGCGCAGAAAGACCGTGGACGCCGGGCGACCCCTCCCCATTTGCCTCGACGAAATTCGCTGGACCACAAAGGACAATCAGGCTGACCAGCGAAAGGACATCCTCTGGCCGACGTTTCTTTCCGGGGGCCACACGGAGCATTTCCTCGAGGAAGACCCGGATACCGAGGACTTTCGCCGGTATGACGATTTGTGGGTCTGGACGTGGTACGCCCGGAAGTTCATGGAAGAAAATCTTCCCTTCTGGGAGATGGAGCCGATGGATGAACTGCTCAAAGGCCCGGCAGCCGCTGACCCGCGGAGCCAGGTCTTCGCAAAGCCCGGCGAAGTCTATGCGGTCTATTTGCCCGTCGCCAGCAAAGGGGCTGCTCTCGACCTGAGCGAGGCTCCGGGCGCCTTCGATATTCGCTGGTACAACCCCCGCACCGGAGACTTCGAGGGGCAGAAAAATACCGTCTCGGGGGGCAAACCAGTCGGTCTTGTCCCACCTCCTGGCTCCCCCTCTGACGACTGGGCGGTGCTGGTCAAGCGCTTTACCCGCGGTCTGATTGATGATGCGCTGCAACCCCGCCCAGGCGGCGAATTCAGCCAAACGTTGGCGCCATCGTCAAGCGTGTGCAAAATGCTGGCGGCCGTGCGGCGCTGAAAACCTTTGACATTGGGCCTCGGTTTTTGGTACATCGTTCACGCTTTCTCACGGTGAAGGGCGCCGAAGCCGGGCGACGCATGGCTCAGTGGGCGCAGGTCGTCCTCGGTTTTGGTCGAATCATTCTTTAGTCAAGGAGGTTGAAAGTAAGTGCCGGTTACAACTTCAGCAAAAAAAAGGGTCAGGCAGAACGTTAAGAAAAGCCTGCAAAACACAGCCTTCAAATCCAAACTGAGAACCTTCCACCGGAAGCTGCTTCGTGCAGTAGCCGATAACAAGAAGGAGGATTCTCAGAGTCTGCTGCGGGAGGTCGTCTCGCTGTACGACAAGGGCGTCAAGAAGGGCATATACAGAGCAGGTACCGCCGCGCGCGAGAAATCTCGCCTGACCAAAAGGGTGAACGAGTTGTCAAGCTCCGCCGCTGGCGCTG
>Ga0315289_10002840_pt1 | contig 26422 bp, 15 predicted proteins | sample YL17G11_40_MG_FD_203452 | JGI IMG/M metagenome (GOLD analysis project Ga0315289, IMG submission 203452) | Sediment microbial communities from Yellowstone Lake, YNP, Wyoming, USA - YL17G11_40 | ecosystem: Environmental > Aquatic > Freshwater > Lake > Sediment | place: USA: Wyoming | collected...
CAATTTGTGACCCCTTTGGCCTCAATTTAAGCGGTAGGTAAGAGACTAAAGACAAAAGATTAAATGGGACGCGGATGAACACGGATAAACACGGATAAAGATTCATAAAAAAATCTTACCAAAATTTAAAGATTTTACAGCACATAGTACAGCGCGGAAAAGCCGCAGCCAAAAAATTTTTTATCTGGACACAGATGAACACAGCGCGGCTGCGCCGCAACCAAAAGAAATCACCCCCTCCCTCCCCTCCCCCCTCGAGGGGGAGGGTAAGGGTGGGGGGGATGAATTTTGCCTATCAAAATTTAAAGACTCTGCAGAACAGTAGTACAGATAAACACAGATAAGAAAGTGCTAAAATAACGAGTGCCTAAAGTTAAAAACAGGGGTTTATCGCCTTTGACTCCGAACTCCGTACGGGCGCGCGGCAGCGCGCCCCTACAAACTCCGAACTTTTTTGGACGCGGATGAACGCGGATAAACACGGATGAAGGGTTAAGGACAAATTCCAAAGCCCAAATGAAATGAAAATGACTTCCTAAACAAGAACAAGGAGATGCCATGGCGAACTCGCTGAATTATCTGTTCTCCCCGATCCGGATCAAGAAAATGGAGATTCCGAACCGCATCGTCATGCCGCCCATGGGGACGAACCTGGGCAACCCGGACGGCACGGTGAGCGAAGCGAACCTGGCCTACATGAAGAGGAGAGCCCGGGGAGGGGCGGGACTGATCATCACTGAAATTTCGGCCATTCATCCCAGCGGAATGGCCATTCCTTCCGAACTGGGCTCTTACGACGACCGTTTCATCCCCGGCCTGAAGAAGCTGGCCGACGTAATTCATGCCCATGGGAGCAAGGCCGTCCTGCAGCTTCACCATACGGGTCGGGAAAGCCTCTTTCTGCTGAAAGCCGGCAAGGCCATCGCCCCTTCACCCATCCGTTCCCTGGTCTTCGGCCTGACGCCGCGGGAGATGACCCGGGAGGAGATCCAGGAATTGATCGCCGCATTCGGCGCCGCGGCCTTCCGGGCGAAGCAGGCCGGGTTTGACGCGGTCGAGGTCCATGGCGCTCACGGATACCTGCTCACCCAGTTTCTGTCCGCTCTTTCGAACCAGCGCACGGATGAGTATGGGGGCGATTTATCCAAGCGCAGCCGGTTTATCCGGGAAGTTCTGCAGGCGGTCCGCCGGGGGGTGGGGGAGGATTTTCCCATTTCCCTCCGTCTTTCCGCGGAAGAATTCATCAAGGGGGGTTATACGGTAGAGGATTTGAAGCCCCTTCTCCCGGAATGGGTCAAGGCCGGGGCCGACATCATCCACGCCTCTCTCGGCACCCACGGGAGCCCGGCCGGGATCACCAGCGCTCCCATTGAATACCCGCCGGGTTTCAACGTGGGGCGGGCGAAAAGAATCAAAGAGATCGTGAGTGTGCCGGTGATCGGCGTGGGACGATTCACCGACCTCCCCCTGGCTGATGAAGTCATCGGACGGGGAGAGGCGGACCTCGTGGCTTTCGGGCGGCAGTTTCTGGCCGACCCGGACTTCATCCTCAAGTCCCGGGAGGGCCGCTTCGAGGACGTCCGCAAGTGTATCGCCTGCAACCAGGGCTGCATCGAGCGTTTGATCCTGGGGGAAGGGAATATCCGCTGCGCCATCAACCCCGAAACCGGCCAGGAGACCCTCTACCCGCAGGGACCCGCGGCGGTCCGACGCAGGGTCTGGGTGATCGGCGGGGGACCGGCCGGCCTGACCGCGGCTTGCGAAGCCGCCCGCCTGGGGCATCGGGTCGACCTCTTCGAAAAAGAAAAGGAATGGGGAGGACAACTGCGGTATGCCGGTAAGCCGCCCTTCAAGGGCATTTACCAGGAGTGGGGGACTTGGCTTGGAGCCCAGGCAAGGAAAATGGGGGTCAACCTTCATCCGGGGGTGGAAGTTACGGAGAAGATGATCCAGGAGGGGAATCCCGAGGCGGTCATCCTGGCTGCAGGGGGGGAAAAGATCATCCCGGATATTCCGGGAATCGATCTTCCCCATGTGACGGATGCGTGGCAGATCCTGAGCGGTGAGGTGGCTCCGAAGAAACACGCCCTGGTGATCGGCGGGGGCTTAATCGGCATGGAGACGGCGGATTTTCTGGGTCAAAAAGGAACCCAGGTGACTCTGGTGGAGGTCCTGAAACGCTCCCCCGTTCTGAAAATCACCTCCCATGGCTACATGCTCCACACCCGTCTCCGGGAAGCAGGCTGCAAGCTTCTCTTCGACACCGCGGTGAAGCGGATCGAAACGTCCTCGGTCACTATTCTGAGCCAGGGCGCGGAAGAATTACTTTCCCCCATCGATCAGGTGGTGATTGCCGTCGGTTTGAAGCCCATGGAGAATCTCAAAAAATTTCTGGAGGGCAAAGGAATTCGTCACTCTGTGGTTGGGGATGCGGTTTTACCCCGTCGGATCATCGAGGCCACGGAGGAAGGGGCGAAGGCGGCGTGGAGTCTCTGAGGGTAAGTGCCTAGAATTCGAAGTGCCTAGAGTGCCTAAAATGGAGTGCTGCCGTCCTGCAGTGCTGCAAGACGTATTTTAGAATCCGAAATCCATGCGGGCGCGCGCCGCGCGCCCCTACATTCCGCAATCCCAAATCCGCAATCCGCAATGGTTGCATTCCACATTCCGCAATCCGCATTCGGATTACTTTCCCTTCCACTGCGGCGTCCGCTTGTTTAGAAAGGCCGAAATCCCTTCCCGGGCGTCTTCGGTCAGGGCGTTGAGGGCCATCATTTCTTTGGCGTAATCATAAGCCCCATGTTCATCCAGCTCGATCTGCCGGTAGAAGGACTTTTTGCCGAGGGCCAGGGTCAATGGACTGGCCTGGGCAATTTCCTTGGCCAAGGTTAGAGTTTCTTCGGCCAGCCGCTCGGCGGGAACAACCTTATTCACCAAGCCAAAACGCTCCGCTTCCTCCGCCGAGATCGGGCGACCGGTCAAGAGCATCTCCAGGGCTTTCTTCTGACCCACGGCCCGCGAAAGGGGCACCTGGGGGGTGTGGCAGAAGAGGCCGATGCGCACCCCGGGAGTGGCGAAGCGGGCTTCCCGGGAAGCCACCGCCAGGTCACAGGTAGCCACGAGCTGGCAGCCGGCTGCCGTAGCCATGCCCTGTACTTGAGCGATCACCGGCTGGGGAAGGGCGCGGATGGCCTCCATCATTTCCGTGCAGGCATCAAATACCTCGCGGTAGAAAACCGCATCCCCTTCGAGCATCTCCGAAAGGTCGTGGCCGGAAGAAAACGCCGGCCCTTCCGCCCGGAGAATGACCACCCGGACCTGCTTATCAGTCTTGATGATCTTCAACAGGTCGATCATTTCGGCCATCAGGTTTTTGGACAGGGCATTCCTTTTCTCCGCCCGGTTGAGGGTGATAAACCCAATGCCGTCGTCGAGCTGGAATTTGATTTCCTTATAATCTTTCATGGCTGAGTCACCCATGTCCTTCTTCACTCCCCATCCCCTCAATTTCCTGAAGGTGTGAAGAAATTCCATTTTCACCCCCACCCTGTCCCTCCCCCATCCAGGGGGAGGGAATTTCCTCTTGTATTTCAATATATTTACCCTCTCCCCTGGCGGGAGAGGGTAGGGTGAGGGGGCCCCTTCGCAATTTTTTCACAGCTTCCCTCCCGCAAGGGGAGGGGAGATGATTCTTAGTGGGTTCCCATGAACTTAGCGGATTCTTCGGAGATCAATATCTTCCCGTTTGACGCGTCTCCGATCATATCCTTTCTCGCCTTTGGGAGTGGAATGGAAACGCGTGGGTTTGGGAGTGGGAATCCGGATTTTCAGCTTGGGCTTTTTTCGGCCCTTCGGATTCATGAAACCGCTCTTTTGGTCATCCGTTTATATTTTTTGATCCTTTTCCGGAGCCGGGCCAGGGCCTTCGGGTCCTTGGCCTGAAGGACTTTTTCTCTTTCGGCCTTGAGCGCACGGATCTTTTCCTTCAAAGCCTTTTTCTCAACCTTAGCCTTAGCCTTAACCTTAACCTTTTTCTTCTTGGTTTCCTTTACCTCTTCCCCCCGGGCTTTCTTAATCGCCACCATGAGCTCTTCTTTTTTCATGGCGTGGATGCCGGTAATGTCGGGGTGATTTTTGAGGGCATAATCCCTCAACTCGGTGGCCGTCATTTTTTCCAGGTCTACGTCTGCCATTCCTTCCTCCTCGTCTGAAAATTATGGGCACTTCTGCGGTAATTAAGCATCTTTTATCGGAAAATGTGGGGTTTGTCAATTCGAATAAGAACAGGGGGCAGGGAGAGGCAAATGCGGAATGCGGAATTCGGAATGCGGAATGAAAAAAGCAAGGGCGCAGGGGGGGAGAAAGGCAAATGCGGAATATAGTCATTGCGGATTGCGGATTGCGGATTGGGGATTGTAGGGGCGCGCTGCCGCGCGCCCGGGGGAGTTCGGAGTAGGAAAAAAGAGGGATGCAGGGGAAAATAGGGGGCATATTTAAAAAATGATTGCTCCTTTGAGGGAAATCGGTATGATAGAGGACGAATTCCAGGGAGAAACCATCAATTTTTCGGGGGAACAGTATGCAGAAATGGGAATACATGATCCGAAAGACGGACCTGAAGGCCCTGAATCAGGCTTCCAGGTTGGACCTGGAACAAGTGAGGCTGACCGAGTATGGGGAAGAAGGCTGGGAGATAGTTTCCGCAGTACCCTCCCCGGGGGATGCCCTGATCATCTTCCTAAAGCGCCCGATAGAAGGACAATAACATCCGATCCGCCAGGCATTTCCCACCGGGGGACGCCTGGGAGCCATCGTTCTGCAAACCAGGTTAGCTGTGGGCAACGGGTATTCTCACCTCGACCGAGTGTTCCTGACGGTCGTCAACCAGGGGAATCGCCCGGTCGGGTCGCTCGACGCCATCCACGGTCACACTCGTCTCCCCATTTCCGCCGCGCGTTTGCAGAACGGAGATGTGGTAGACCGTCTCCCGATACCGGTAGTGCACCTTGAACGCCTTCCAATCCGCCGGGAGGCACGGGGCAAAACGCAGTTTATCCACTTCCAGCCTCAGTCCCAGAAGGGATTCCACGATCAGCCGGTACATCCAGCCGGCTGAGCCCGTGTACCACGTCCATCCACCCCGGCCGGTGTGCGGCGGGAGCGCATATACGTCGGCCGCGACGACGTACGGTTCTACTTTGTAGATCGCCATCCCCTCCGGAGATCTCGCATGGTTCACCGGACTGATCATGGCCAAGAGTTCCCACGCGCGCCGACTGTCGCCCAAGGCAGCGAAGGCCATGGCCGCCCAGATCGCGCCCTGAGTGTACTGGCCGCCATTTTCTCTCACGCCCGGGACGTACCCTTTTATATAGCCGGGATTCAAATCCGATTTGTCAAACGGCGGATCCAACAGCTGGATCAGCGCATGGTCCCGGCGAACGAGACGCCTATCCACCGATTCCATGGCCATGCGCGAACGCTCGGCATCGCCCGCTCCGGATAGAACCGACCAGCTTTGGGCAATGGAATCAAGCTGGCATTCGGGGTTACTCGCCGCCCCAAGCGGCGAGCCGTCGTCGAAGAAAGCGCGGCGGTACCACTCGCCGTCCCAGCCATTCTGCTCGATATTCCGGCGCACTTGAGCCGCCTCCCTCCGGCAGCGTTCGACGAAGGATAGGTCGCCACGCAGGCGGGCAACCCCGGTGAACTGGTTGAGCACTTCGTAAAGGAAAAACCCTAACCAGACGCTTTCTCCCTTGCCGCGTTCGCCCACCCGATTCATGCCGTCGTTCCAGTCCCCGGAGCCCATAAGCGGCAGGCCGTGCTCCCCGAATTTGAGCCCTCTCAGGATGGCTCGCCGACCGTGTTCGTACAGACTGGCTGCTTCTTCCGACCGGCTGGGTAGATCGTAATACGAGTCCTCCTCCGGGTTTACCGGGCGGCCTTCGATAAAGTGGATGGGCTCGTCGAGCACCCCGGTGTCCCCGGTGCTGAGAACGTAGCGGCATATGGCCAGCGGCAGCCAGAGGTAATCATCAGAACAGTGGGTCCGCACGCCACGGCCCGAGGGAGGGTGCCACCAATGCTGGACGTCCCCCTCCCGGAACTGACGGGCGGCGCAGCGGAGTAAGTGCTCGCGCAATAGGTGTGGCTCGGCGTGGACAAGCGCCATCCCGTCCTGCAACTGGTCGCGGAAACCGAAGGCGCCCCCCGGCTGGTAGCTTCCGCTCCGTGCCCAAAGACGGCACGCCAGAGTCTGGTACAAGAGCCATCCGTTGGTCAGCACGTTGAGAGACGGGTCCGGTGTTTCCACCTGTACGGCGCCGAGCGTGTGATTCCAGTACTGCCACACCTCTTTGAGCGCCTCGCGCGCCGCGGCGGATCCCCGGAAGCGACGCGCCAGGTTGCGGGCGTCATCAGCGTCCCGTCCGGCGCCGAGCGTGAAGATAAACTCACGCTCTTGCCCGTCGGCGAGCTCGAAGGGAACCTGGATCGCGGCGCAGGGGTCCAGAGCGGCCCCCACTTTGCCGGAAAGCCACGACCGGGCCATGGCCGCCGGACTCCGAAGCGTGCCGTTACGCCCCAGGAACTCAGTCCGGTCTCCGCTTAAGGTCCGAGTCGCATCGTCCACGTCGAAAAAGGCAACCCGGCCGGCGAATTCCGTGTTGTAAGGATTCCGCGCGAAGAGCGCGCCGCTGTTGGGGTCTATCTCGGTGATTACGTGCATTCTCGATTTCGGCGGCAGATCTCCCAGCACCCATTCCACGTATCCCGTGGCGGAGAGCCGGCGGGGTCGGCCGCACTCGTTTCGCACTTTCAACACCGTGAACTTGATCGGCGCGTCCCGGGCCACGTAAACCCACAGCTCGGAGTGGATGCCCCGTTCCGTGTGCTCGAAGACGCTGTAGCCGAATCCGTGCCTGCTGACGTAAGGCGTCGCCCCACGGCCGGGCAGCGGCGTGGGGGACCAGAAGTGGCCCCGCTCTTCGTCCCGGAGGTAAAAAGCTTCTCCGCTCGATTCGCTCACCGGGTCGTTAGCCCAGGGAGTGAGGCGGAACTCGTGAGCATTCTCATTCCAGGTGCACGCGGTCCCGCTCTCCGAAATGACGGTTCCGAAGTCCGGGTTCGCCAGCACATTGACCCACGGGGACGGCGTCACTTGGCCGTGCGCAGTGGTCGTTACGTACTCGCGCCCATCCGGAGTGAATCCTCCCAGCCCATTGAAGAAGAGCAGATCGTGGCGAGGCAAGGCGGCCGTTGGCGGGGGTTCGGCGCGGCGGGGTCGGGTTGGCGTAAGGGGCGGCACGGTTACTTCCCCAAGTCCGCGACGGTGGATTTGATCCCACAGCGTCCCCCGACTGTCGGTAAGGATGGCCCGGGCGACCGTTTGGAGAAGAATGCGGTCCTCGTTCGATATCTGGTCGGCAGGTCTTACAAAGATGCCCCCGGGTCGATCCGTCACGTTGGGTTCGATGCCCGCGGCAATCAGCCCCATAATCTGTTCTTGAAGAAGTTGCCGGTATCCGGCGTGATCTTCGTTCCAGATCACCAGGTCCACCGCCAGTCCTTTTAGGCGCCAGTAGGCGTGGGCCTGCACGAGCTGGCGCACCAGCTCGATATGGGCCGGGTCGCCAATCTGCAGCAGCACGATCGGCAAATCCCCGGAAATGGCGTATCCCCATAGACTGGATTGCCCGCGGAGGTTCTTTTTGAGAACGCTCACGTCGGCGCGCAGCGAGGAATTCGCGTAGATTACCGAGCTGGCCAGGTGTCCGTAGAGTTGCGCGTCGGCCTCGGTGGCATTGAGCTGCCGCAAGAGCACCTGGCTGTGGGTCCACGCCAGATCGAAGACGCGGTCCGCGAGGCGCCGATCCTGGTATTTCCCGACCAGGCCCAGGCACACGCCGCGGGTCTCGCCGATGCCGGAGACCATATTGACCATCGCCGATTCCTCCGGGTCGAGGGTGATCCGATACCGGATCGCTACAATCGGGTCAAGGACGGAGCCCTCGTTCCCCGAGAGGGCTGCGGAACCGCCCATCGCTTGTGGATCAGCGACCGTGTTTCCCCGGCCGATGAACTGCATGCGGTCCGTCTCATAGGAAATTTCCCCGATCTCCGCCCCATGCACGGCCATCAGGTGAAACATCCACGGGGTGGGCTCGTCCGGGGAGCGGGGCCGGCGAGTGCAGAGGATCGCCCGCTGCGGGCGGAGGATCTCGGTCTGAACAAAGAGATTGCTGAACGCCGGATGCAGGGCGTCCGCGGCCGGCGAGGCAAGAACCACCTCCGCGTAACTCGTGACGTCAATCATTCTGCGTGTCCGAGAGCGGTTGGTGAGGGTGATTCGGCGCAGTTCGATGTCGTCCTCGGGCGAAACGGCGATCTCCGTATGGGTGTCGAAGTCGTGGTCGCGGCAGCGGAACTCCGCCCGCGCCTCCGAGAAAATCGCTTCGTATTTCTCCGACCCTTTGAGCGTCGGCTGATGGGCGGTGGACCAGAACTCCCCACTGGCCACGTCGCGAAGGTAACAGAACGTGCCCCAGTTGTCGCAGGTGCTGTCTTCTCGCCAGCGGGTGACGGCCAGGTCCTTCCAGCGGCTGTAACCGCCGCCCGCGTTCGTGATCATCACGTGGTATCTGCCGTTCGACAGAAGCTGCACCTCCGGTATCGGGGTGTCGGGACTGCTGAAGACGCGCACCGGCGTCTCCGGCACCGTGGGGGTCGTCCGTAAGTCGGAGGGCTCGGCGGGGTGCGAATAGATCGCCTTGGCCTTGGGAACCCGCTCCTGGAGCAGAAGCGTGGTCGCCTGGACCAACGGATCCGACTCGAATCGCTTCTGCATCGGACGGTCCAGGAGCAGATAGGCCAGAGCGAGGAGGCTCATGCCCTCGTGATGGGCCATGAACGACCGGACCACGGCGCTCGATCGCCCGCGGGGCAGACGCGACGGGGTGTAGTCGATCGCTTCATAGAAGCCGTATTTTCCTTCCAGCCCTTCAGCGGCGAGTCGCTGCAAATTCAGGCATGCCTCCTCGGGCGCCACCATCAGCGCGAGGGCCGAGGCATAGGGGGCGATGACCAAATCCTCAGCGAGCCCGCGTTTGAGCCCCAGGCCCGGCACGCCAAACGCGCGGTACTGGTAGTTGAGACGAACGTCGACCGCGTTGTAGCCGGATTCCGACATCCCCCACGGTACGCCGCGCTGCCGCCCATACGCGATCTGCCCCTCCACCGCCGCCTGGTAGGTCTGGTCGAGCAGCGTGTCTGGGTACGTCGGCATCACCAGAAGCGGCATGAGGTACTCGAACATCGAACCGCTCCACGAAAGGAGAATCGGTTTTCCACCGGCGGTGGTGAGCAGGCGTCCCAGGGCAAACCAGCTCTCCTGGGGCAGTTGTCCCTTCGCAATGGCCACGAAACTGGACAACCTCGCTTCCGAAGCCAGCAGATCGTAGTAACTCGAGTCCCGACGTCGCTCCGCAACGTTGTAGCCGATGGCCAGCAGATGACGCGCCTTGTCGAACAGGAAGTCATACTCTATATCGGCCAGTTCACCGGATTGTCGCGCCAGGCGTTCGATGGCCGCAATCCTTGCCTTGGCACGCTGGCTTGCCTGTGGGATGAGCCGTCGAAGCTCGCTCAACCACTCGTTTTCCTCGGGGGTTGCGGCCGAGCCGAGGCGGTCCTCAATGGCCGGGAGCCACTCCACCTCAAATCTGGCCAGTTCGCGCAGCGTGGGGATCTCATCGAGGCCGCGAAAATCGCCGGGCCTGTCCGGAGACTTCGGCAGCAAGGTCCACGGTGCGAGGAACGACAGCTCATCGAGGGCGGCCTGGCATTGCCGGGCGAGGGCATGCGCCCACCCCTTCGCTTGGCTCTCAGGGTCACCATCGAGGCTGCCAACCACCTGCGCGGCGGATGCCGCCAGCTGGCCAAGGTCCCGCCATGCCGCTGCGAGCGTAGTTGGCCGGGAAACGGATGCCGACGCCAGCTCCTTCTGGAGTTGACCGAGCTGGGCTGGAGCGGTTTCTCCCGCAACGTCCACGAGAATCCTTAACGTGTCGCTGAGTCCCTCAAACCATCGGGCTTCCAGGATCTTGTGGTCGGGAAGGGCGAGCAGACCCGGCCGCAAGGTCAGCAGATGCCCGGCGAGGTTCCCGCTGTCCACCGTCGAAATATAGGTCGGTTGCAGCGGTTTCAGCGACTGAGTGTCATACCAGTTATAGAAGTGGCCCCGGTACCGTTCCAATGTCTGCATCGTGCGGAGCGCATTCGCCGTGCGCTCGAGGAGTTGTCCGGCCGGAATGTAGCCGAAGTCGTAGGCGCACAAATTCGCGAGTAGCGCCACTCCCATGTTGGTCGGCGACGTACGATGCCCGACCACGGCAGCGGAATTCTCCTGATAGCTATCCGGCGGCAGCCAATGATCTTCCGGGCCGACGAAAGTCTCGAAGAACGCCCAGGTCTTTCGGGAAACCTTCTGGAGAAAGAGGGTCTGGTCAGCCGTTAGCCTTGCCCCGCGACGGGCGAGCGGCCGGCTGATCCACCACGCGATAGCGGGGGAGACAAACCAGAGGCCCAGGATGGGCCCGGCCACGCCGAGCGCGGCCGGCCTCGAAAACGCCAGATAAATCGCCGCGGCAATGGCCAGGACGGGGGCGATCCACATCGTCCGCCAGGAGACGGCGAGGTCCGTGCGGCTTTGGCGGTCCGAGTTGCCCGACGGATTCCATTCCAGGAGTCGTTTGTGGGTGACCAGCATCCGCCAGGCCGTGCCCCCAATCGCATCCAGACTGAAGAAGGCCTCGTGCGGGAGACACGTGAGCATAAATGCCGCCTGGGCCGAGTGCCGGCCAAGCGACCGCACCGCGGCGGCGAGATGCTGCCTCAGCAGCATATCGCCCGGCTTCTGAAAGAGATCCAGAAAAGAGGCCATCCAGGGAGGAATGAGGATGGTCCCGATCACCGCCAGGGTCCATAACCAGGGCGGCGACAAGACGGTCCAGCCGAGGAGCAACAGCAAGGTCAACGCCGCCGGTACGAGGCTCCGACGAAGATTGTCGAAAATCTTCCATCGGGAAAGCCCGGAGAGCGGATTCTTCCGGCGGCTTCCCTCGGGGCCGGGAACGCCCGGCAGCAGCCAGCGGGCAATTTGCCAATCCCCGCGAATCCAGCGGTGCCGACGGCTCACGTCCACGCCGTAGCGGGATGGATATTCCTCGTACAACAGGACATCGCTCAACAGCCCCGCCCGCGCGTAGCATCCTTCCACCAGGTCGTGGCTGAGGATCCGGTTCTCGGGAAAGCGCCCCTTGAGGGCTCGCTCGAAGGCATCGACATCATAGATCCCCTTGCCGATGAACGAGCCTTCACCGAACACGTCCTGGTAGACATCGGAGACCACCCGGGTGTACGGGTCGATGCCCGGCTCACTCCCGAACAATCGCGCGTATCGCGACCGGTTCCTTCCCGGCAGGCTCACGGCCACGCGCGGCTGGAGGATGCCGTACCCCTCACCGATCCGCTGCTGGTTTTCGTCGTACCGCGGCCGATTCAGCGGATGGGCCATGGCCCCCACGAATTGCCAGGCCGAATCGCGGGGAAGCTGCGTATCCGTGTCCAGGGTGATCACGTACTTCACGTTCGATAAGACGGCCATATCGCCGACGAGGAGGGAGAAGCGATCTCTTGAGCCTCCGCGCAGAAGCGAATTCAATTCCGCCAGCTTTCCTCGTTTCCGCTCGTAACCCATCCAAATTCGCTCTCGCGGATTCCAGCGCCGCGGGCGATGAAAGAGGAAGAACGTGTCGGCTTTTGGGCCCCTATACTTTTCATTCAACTCTTCGATTTTCTTCCGGGCCAGCCGCAGCAGCGGTTCGTCCTCCGGAATGGTTTCCTCCTGCGCGTCCCCGAAATCGGTCAGCAAACCGAAGTGCAGGTGCTCGTCCCGATTGGCCAGAAACCGAACTTCCAGCGCCTCGACCAGATCCTCGACGTTTTGCGCGCTCGTGAGCATCGTCGGGATCACCGCCAGGGCGCGCGATTCCGGCGGAATTCCTCCGGAAAAGTCCATTCGCGGCAGCAAGTGCGGCGTCGCCACTAAGGTCGCCAGCCAATTCGCCAACGCCACCGCCAGATGACTCGCGCACAGGAGCAAGGGGAACCCGATCAGCGCGAGCAGCCAATCCTGGCACCCGCCGGCATGCGCCTTGGCCAACAGACTCCCGCTGAAAATAGCCGTAATCACCGTGATCGAGCCCAGATAGAAGAGCAAAGGAGACCGACGGGTTAATCGCCGAAGACCCTCAAGGGTCGATCGGCGCACCCCCGCCGTCCGTTCGAGCTGCGGCAATCCCCTACCGATCAGGTAAAACCCGACATGGGCCGCTCGATCGTCGCGATCATCCTTGGCTGCGGCGTCGCGGGCCAATCGGATCGCTTCGCGGGCCACCTCGCTTTCGGACCGCCGGCTGCTCTTGGCTACCTTCTCCACTACGTGACGGTAGCGATCCCGGGTGGGGAAATCCATCTTGTCGTAGACTCCCCCCGGGTCCTCACCCAGTACCCGATCGACAACGCTCATCGTCTCGACGAACTCGCGCCAATCCATCGCCCCCAGAAATCGGAGGCTGCCGATACTGTTGCTGATGGAAACCTGATCGGCGGCCTGTTGCTGGTTCTCCGACTGCACCAAGTGCTTAATGGTCAAGCCAGACTCGGAGAGCCGCTGCTCGATCCAGGTAAGCGGCAAGGCCAAAGCGGGGGTTTGTCCCTGCAACCGGCGGGCCAATTCGGCGACAAACGAACTCACCAGCGGCGGGCTCGACCGCGCCATATCCGCGATTACGAGAATCAGGTTCTTCGGGTCTTTCTCGGCGGTCTCCGTCATCTGGTCCGCCCAGTAGTCGGCGCGGTTTCGGTCAACCCGGTCGGCGGCGATCCGGGCTCCAACGCGGCGGAGATTCTCGATCAGGGCCAGACGCAGCATGATGGGGATGGCCCACAATTCGCCCAATTTCAGAACGGTCACGGCCTGGTAGGCGGCCACGAAACTGCTGAGACTTTCCAGATCGATCCGCCCATCGCCGTGCGAGATCGTCTCCAGCGCGAGGTCATACACGCGGGGAAGGCCGGCCGATGGGCCGTTCAGCAAGCGCGGCAGTTCGCGGCTGTAACCCTTGGGCAAGTGTCGTTTGGCCGTGCGAAGCTGTTCTTCGATGAGATAGAAGTTGTCGAGCAGCCATTCCCCGGCAGGCGCAATCCGGCGGTTGGCCGTGACTGCCTCCGTCAGCAGATTGCAGGCTCCAATCAGGACGCTTTCGTTCTCCGCCAGCCGCGTGAGAAGCCGGTCCGGGGCGCCTGCCAAACCCAATTTGTGCGAGCCCGCCAGGACTTTGCCATGCTGCTTCATCTGGTCGCTGCTGAACAGTTCCGATCGCAGCGGCGGCTCGGTCCCGGCGAACTTTTGGGCCGAGATGTTTCCGCGAAGGCGTTCCCCCCAACGGATCAAGGATTCGCGAATGGTCCTGCTGCTCACCTGCAAGTTTGAGGTCTCCTTCTTATGTTAGGGGACATCCTTTGAAAGTTAACAACAAATAGCGGTGATCGAAAGAGGGCAATCCGAAATGGTGAATTTCGCAATTAATCTCAATCGAAGGGAGGCCAATAATGACGGTCTCGTAAAAAGTCTCTTGGAGCGTCTCCCCGGCGAAAGCCGGGGTCCAGAACATCTTGAAATAACTGGATTCCGGCTTTCGCCGGAATGACGAATTCTATGAAATTGCGACTTTTTACGAGTTCATCAATAATGATATTTTATTGTAGCATAGACCGTCGGCGATTGCGATTCATTTAACGGGTTAGAAATCGTGTACGACGGGAGCCTCAAGGCCCAGATGGCTAAACTTCGAGACAACCTATTTAAGGACTAGGCGATGGCGATACAGATTAGATCCGGCAAACCTAGCAAAATCATCCGAATCCGGGCCCGTATTTGTCGAATATATGGGAGATGGGATCGATGAGACCTCGGCCGGCGGGAATGAGCAAAAGGTTTTTTACAAAAGGTTGGCTTTTTGAAACGGGTTGCCTGCGTAGCCAATAGAATGCGTTTTACGGTTCGTCCCTAATCGGAGTACGGATAATTTTTTTAAGAATTTCATTTCGCATACGGGCTGAGAAATCCGGCAACATGCTCGAAAACACGCTCCGGCATCTTCATCTGTTGCCAGGCACCGATTCCGGCAGTCATCGCCAAAGGCCAGAGAATCAAGTAGGCGACAGCACCTGTAGTAGCTTTATCAATCCATCGTGCGGCACCCATTTCCACGTTCACCGTATTCTCAACCTGATGAAAAACAATGTTCAGGGCGGTAGACATTCCGACAAATTTGCGCCATCCTCCCAGCTTTTCGATTTGAAGCAAAGTGCCGCCATCTTCGGTCTGAAGCTTCTGGCACTTAAAACCCTCTCCCGAAAGCCAACTCTGGGTTGAGGTAATCAGCTCCGAAAAACGCGAGCTTGGACAAGGAAAGCTTTTCGACTGGGTCATCGTTTTGGCCCTCCATCGCTAGCTCCGGAAATTTGCTAACGCTTATCCGCTGCTGTAGAAAGGGTTGGAGTTTAGAAATGTTCCTGATTTATGGACAAGAATACCAAAGAGAAATTCATATTCTCATGAACGTCCCCCTGTCCCTCCAACACATACACCAGGGCCGTTAAGTTTGAAGGATTATCGGCTGAGGCGAGGTATCGGCTGCAGAAAGGTGGGGGAGCCATATTTGAAATGGTGAAAAGGAGGAAATCCGATTCTCCTCCGGAGAAAAACTATTTACTTCTCACTGGAGGGCACCATCATAAACCACAAAAGGCGGAAATTGAATTATTTAAGGGGGGCCCGCCTCTACGATCCACTTTCCCGTTGTATCTGTTTTATCCTCTGCAGAGCATGGGTTCGATTTTGCGCATAAATCATTTTAACAAAAGAATTGTTTTTTAAATAATTTCTATTTTGATCTCTCTCGCAAATTTCTGCATCATGGTAATCAGCAAAGGTTCCGCAGAGATGGTTGAGCTTTGAACCCGTTTGAATCGCGTAGACATAATAAGGCATTGTTTGAAAGCTCCTTTGAGGAGGTAAAAGGTGGGAGTCATCCTTACTGAAAGAGTTGCTCGGGAAGATCTTTCTTTTGCCTTCTCATAGTCAGAATACGCTCATTCAGCCCAATGTCAAGGGAATAGTTTTTTCAAATTTTGGGTCTTCGCTTTGAGGCCATTTTCAGACGAAGGACCATAAGAAACCACCATCGGTATGTGGGTACAATCGGATCATTACCGGAATAAAAAGAGTTTCGGGCTCAGGCCCCGTTACGTTCGCAAACGGGGCCGAGAGATATAGGCAAGTTGTCTTTTGGCCGCGCCAAGCTTCTCATAGAAATTATCTTGGCGCAATTTGCGCATAAAGCTGCGGAATATCATCCAGCCGCCAAATTTTCTTAGATTATTCCGCCATCCGCGATACCATTTCCACCATCCCCTCTTGATATCGTGGAGGTACAAGAAGACGACCGGGAAGGAAAGAATATTCAGCCCGACATGAAACATATGCCGAAATCGATAGAATCGGCCCATAATCAACTGAATCGAGTGCTGCATTTCTTCCGGAGTCATCGGCTCGTCGGGAACAAAGAGAGGAAAGTTTCCATCATAGTACTCCCATCCCAGGCTCTCTTTGGGAAACAATCTGTTCTCTTGCTTGAGTCTCTGGGTCAGCTTCGTGCCGGGTATGGGGACTGGAAGCAGAACCTGGATCGTGTCTATCTTGGCCTGTTTGATGAATCTCCGAAAATATCTTTCCCGTTCCTGGGCGGGTATCCGGATGGGCGCACTTTTCTCAAGGGGGTAACCAAAAATGAACATTCCGTGGATCAAAAATCCAGCCTGATAATACAACCGAGATAAAGAGATCATATCTTCAGGCTTCAAATGCTTGTCCATTGCTTCCAGCTCTTCGGGAATGGGTGACTCAAATCCGATGGCTACCACATTGATTCCCGCGTCGCGCATGGCTTGAAGCAGCTCTTTATCTTTGGCTTTATCCAGGCGGATCTGAACCGTCAGCTCGAATCGTTTTTTGATCCCTATCTGGTAGTCATGAAGAAGATGACAAAAGTGCAGGGTTTCCAGCCGGTTCTGGCCAAAAAGATCGTCGACAATGAAAAACCGCTTGGCTCCAAAGGTCTCCCATAGGGAGGTAATTTGCGCCAGTAAGCGTTCGGGAGTCGCATAGCGCGGCTTGCCCTTGACGGTGCAAAACTCACAATCCATCCCACATCCGCGAACACGTCCTACGGGGAAAAGACGAATCTTGGCGTAACGCACCAGCGAGAAATCGGGAAGAGGAAGATGGTCAAAATCGGTTAAAAGTTCCCGCCCCTCGGTCCGGACAACCTGTTCGTTATGCAGATAAGCGATGCCTCGAATATGATCTCGATGGAGCCGGCCCTCGAAGGCATAAAGCAGTTCCTTGATCGTCTCTTCTCCTTCCCCCATCACGACGACATCAATTCCGTTATGCAATCCCTCGGCGATATTCTCCTCGATGAAGTGCTGTCCGCCGGCAAGGGTCGCTACTTTCCGTTCCCGATAGAAGCGGGCAAGTTCATACAACCTGGGAATCGTGCTGGTCAACCCGCCATAGAATCCCACCACATCTGCCGGCCTCAATTCTTGCAGGGTTTCATGGTCCGGCAGCCCCAGCCCATCTCTGGGCGCGGGTCCCTGATAATTATTCTCATCGATGACCTCTACATCCCAACCTTCCATCTCATGAACTGTAGTGGCCACACTGATCGGTCCAAGGGCGGTTGTAACTCGGGCGATACGAGAATAGATATTGAAAGCAGGGTATGCCGGGATGACCACCCTTAGCCTGCGTCTCTTCCTTGACGTCCCATTTGCCCATTCCTTTGATTCCTGCATACCTGTCCCCCTTGGTTCCTTTTTATGACCCATCATTGATTGGATTAAGCAACAAAACCGACAGCCCCTTTACGATAATTCTCAAAATGTTTCGTTTTGTTTCTTCTCAAATTCTACAGATCATCCTACTTCTGCAGTAAGGATGGCAGCTCGGGCAATGAAGCCGCAATTCCAGGCTTGGATTTCGACAGCATCGCTCTGAGTTCCTCCCCCTGCACCACTTCCTTCTCCAGAAGAAGATGGGCCAACTCATCCAGGACCTTCCGGCGTTGGGATAAAATTTCCCGCACCCTTTCATGCGCTTCCTCGATGATTTTGGAGATTTCCTCATCGATCTGGGCGGCTCTTGCTTCGCTGTAGGTTTTGCCGCCGGAAAAGGTATCCGGGAGGAACATGGGCCGCCGCTCGCGTTCGTAGGTCACCAGGCCCAGGCGATCGCTCATGCCGTATTCCGTGATCATGGAACGGGCGATGTCCGTGGCCCGCTGCAAGTCATTCTGGGCTCCGGTAGAAATCTCTCCGAAGACCAACTCTTCAGCTGCCCTGCCCCCTAAAAAAACGGCCAGCCGGTCCAGCAATTCCGAGCGGGTCATCAAATAGCGGTCCTCCGTGGGCTGTTGCTGGGTATACCCCAGGGCGGCGATCCCCCGGGGAATGATGGAGACCTTGTGCACCGGGTCGGCATACTGAACGGATTCCGCCACCAGGGCATGCCCGGACTCATGGAAAGCGATGATCTCTTTTTCCTTTGGGTTCATCACCCGCTTCTTTTTTTCCAGCCCGCCGATGACCCGGTCAACAGCCTCATCGAAATCGGCCGGCCCCACTTTTTCCTTGTCTTTCCGGGCCGCCAGCAGCGCGGCCTCGTTGACCAGATTGGCCAGGTCTGCCCCCACAAAGCCGGGTGTCCGGGCGGCGATCTGATGCAGGTCCACTTCCGGAGAAAGAAGAACCTTCTGGGTATGGATTTTCAGGATGGCCTCCCGGCCGTTGATGTCCGGCCGGTCCACCAGGATCTGCCGGTCGAACCGCCCCGGGCGCAATAGAGCCGGATCCAATATCTCCGGGCGGTTGGTAGCGGCCATGATGATGACCCCTTTGTTGGTTTCGAACCCATCCATCTCCACCAGAAGCTGGTTCAGCGTTTGTTCCCGCTCGTCGTTTCCTCCCATCACGTTGATGCCCCGGGCTTTCCCTAAGGCGTCCAGTTCATCAATAAAAATAATGCAGGGAGCGCTGGTCGTCGCTTGGGAGAAGAGATCGCGGACGCGGGCCGCCCCTACGCCTACGAACATTTCCACGAACTCGGAACCACTGATACTGAAGAAGGGGACGTTGGCCTCTCCGGCCACGGCCTTGGCCAGAAGGGTCTTACCGGTTCCCGGCGCGCCGAGGAGGAGTACTCCCTTGGGAATCTTTCCCCCCAATTTCTGGAATTTCCCCGGATTCTTCAAGAACTCCACCACTTCCTGAAGTTCATCTTTAGCTTCATCGATTCCGGCCACATCGGCAAAAGTAGTCTTGGTTCCATCCTGGGCATAAAGCTTGGCCTTGCTTTTGCTGAAAGACATGACCCCCATCCCCGGCCCCATCTTTTTCATGGCAAACCGCCAGATTAAGAAAAAAAGCCCGATGGGGATGACCCAGGAAAGAAGGGTGCTCCAGAATTTACTCTCATAAAGACCGGAATAGTTTACCTTGTGGTCATCCAGTTCCTTCACCAGGTTGGGGTCCTCCACCCGAACCGCGGCGAAATTTTGATCCTTTTTCTCCTCTTTTCCCTTTATTGTTCCGGTGATGTTTTCCGGACCGATGATCAAGCTGCTCACCCGTCCTTCGCCCAGGTATTGTTTAAACTTGCTGTAAGGGATCATCTCCACTTTTGGGGAAAGAAGATATTGTTGCACCAGGGCAATCAAGAGGAAGACGATCAGGAAATACCAAATACTGAAGTGGGCCTTGGGGGGCAGCCCGTTCTCCTTTCTCTGGGGGGCCTGGAGACCAAAGAAGGAACTGAGTTTATCTTTTAAATCTTTCCCTGGCTTTTTCTCTTCATTTAAGGGCATGTACACCTCTTTGGGAGACCCATCACTAGATACTCCGAGCGGCGACGGGGACGGGATTCAAAATTAGCACTTATTTCTCTCTTCTTCCCGCCTCCCAATTCATTCTTTAAGACTTCAAGCAGCGTCCCCTTTTTCCCAAAATTCAGAAAGTCCACGTAGGGTTACATTTTTCAACCAAAATTACGCTTCAACCGGAAAAACGGAAAAAGGTGGCCCACATAAAATAAATCATGGATCACCTTTACCCGTTATCCCAGTCCTCTCATTTACTGACCAGAACTTCAAGCCCCTTGGCGCATGCCTGGGCTACATAGGAGCCGGCCTTTTCTTGCCCGGGCATTTTATCCCAGCCCCCTTTTTCAATGAATTCAGATCTCTTCCAGGACTCTACTTTCTCTAATTCTTTAAGTTTCTCTTGATGGTTCGGTTGCTTCATAAATTGGGCGACGCAGATCGCCGCCTGACTCGCCAAGATCGCCTCGTCGGTCATCTTTTGGGCAGTGCCCCCGGTTATCCAACCCCCCCACGCAAAGCCGATGATCATTACGATGACTGCCCCAATAATAAAGCCCCAAACTCCAAACTTTACCTTCCCTGAAGTTTCCGGTTTCATTGAACCCTCCCTAAATTATGGTGACATCCTTAATTTAATGAGACAATTGCCTTTGGCCATACGACAATTAAACACTTGCCAGAATAATCCCGTAGTATAAATATCTAGTGAGCTCCCAAAGAGATTCATTTTCCTCTTTGGGGGCTACCCATGGGCATCTTTAGCAATTTCCTTTTCATAAATTCCTCCAATGAATTTGGGGTTAGGGCGCTTCGTTCGAATATGGCAGGGCCAAAATGACCCTGCCTTTGATACCCCCTATAACGGACTATTCAACTTTTCCGGACAGAGTTAACGTCTCCCGTTTAAGAGGAGACGGGACGTAGACCAGGTTGATTTCTATCTTTCCCAGGGCCTTTTCCTTGACAGCCATCCTTGGGATGGTGACATCTAAAGACCCTTCGGTAATTTCCCCCGGCTTAACAGCTTTCCAAAACGGATAAACCTTGGCTATCTTTTCTCCAGATGTAAAACCGATTGGCTTCCCCGCTGCATCCAGGTACTCAAGGGTGACCCCTTGGATATCCAGGACATCTTTCGATATATTGGTTATCTTGATGCGACCCCTGAGATTTGGCGTCTCGGTGATCTCTTTAGAAGCTGTGTCAACGACCATGGCCACTTTAAGGTCACTAAGTTCCACAGCGAAATTCGGGCCCTTAAGCTCAGCCTTCGGTGGGACTAAATTCTTTTCCACTCCCTGTTGTTTGGGAGCCTCAACCTTTTTATCCGTAGAACAACCCAAAATTCCAATGGCCAGACTGAAAGCTAAGATGGTGAAGAATTTTGTAAAACGCATATAATTTTATCCTTTCTTGAGTTATTAAGAACATTTAACCTTTGGATCCAACATCATTTTTAGCAATTGTAAGAACAATAGTCATAGGCGGCAATCACCCCCCTTCTTTCATCATAACGGCCATAGGTAAAATCAAAGGCCGAGGTCTTTGTCAAAAGTCCCCACGCAGCAAAAAATGGGCCTCCTTCGTTGGGTATTTTGGACATCGGGCCATCCCACTTTAAAACTGTTCCGGCGGACCGTAAAATGGGTCATAAACCATGGCCCCCTGCAGCGATGACCCTCCATAAAAAGCCATTCATCCATTACATTTCCTTCATTCCAGCCGGGTGGAAAACGGTGTGGAACATCATTCCATAGGGCTCTTTAAGAAGGTTCATCGCCCCCCGAAGTACCCTAAAACGCTCCGATTTCAAGTGGCCCTTAAGATTCCCCTCGGTATCCCATTCTTCAATAAGAGAGAGTTCATTTTCATTTTCCATACTCTGGCAAAAATCGCAGCGCTGGCATCCCTTCTCCGTCCTTATGGAGCCGATCAGGGAAGCAATCGTCTGGGACAACTCCTTACGCTTCTCATCAAGAACCTTCATTCGTATGATGACCAGGATCATGCAAATCGTATTTGCAAATGGCCTGCCAACAAGCGGGGAAAGGCAGGAGCTTGGAATCATCTTTTAATAACGCGGGATTAGATGAATAGGAGAGAAGAGTAGGGAGGTTGAAACGATTGGTTTGGCCTCCATATTTGGTGGAACCTCCATATATTGAGGGAACCTTTGAGGGGAGCCAGGCTGCTTAATCTGGCTCCTTGATCTCCGGCCGGACTATCCCGAGCTTATGCATCCTCGCTCTCAAGGTACTCGGGTTGAGGCCCAGGATCGCTGCGGCCCCGTCCTTTCCCTCGATGCGCCATCGACTTTCCGAGAGGATTTTTAGGATTTGGCTTCGCTCCATCTCTTCTAAAGTTCTCACGGTGGATAACAGGGGGAGGGAGGAAATCTCCAGTTTATCTGCCAGTTGCAAGACCGGCCCGGGGCACAAGATTACAGCCCGTTCAAGGACACTTTCCAGCTCCCGGACGTTCCCGGGCCATGGGTAATCCTGGAGCATCCTCATCGTCTCCTTCTGGATCGAGGTGATCTGTTTCCCTAATTTCCTGGCGTATCGCTCTATGAAGGCCTGGACCAATAGAGGGATATCCTCTTTCCGCTGCCGTAATGGAGGGACGGTGATGGGGAAGACGTTGAGCCGATAGTAAAGGTCCTGCCGGAACCGGCCCTTGCGGACCTCTTCCTCAAGGTTTCGATTTGTGGTTGCCACGATCCGGGCATCGACCTTGATGGTGTGGGATGAGCCCAGGCGCTCAAATTCGTTATTTTGGATCGCCCGGAGCAGCTTGGCCTGCGCCTCCAACGGCAGCTCCCCGATCTCGTCCAGGCAAAGGGTGGAACCGTTGGCGACCTCGAATCGGCCTACCTGCCGGGTATCGGCCCCGGTAAATGCCCCCTTCTCCCGGCCGAACAACTCGCTCTCCATTAAATTGGCCGGCAGGGCGGCACAGTTGACGGTGATCATCGGCCGATCCTTGCGAGGGCTCATGTTGTGGATGGCGGCGGCGATCAGCTCCTTTCCCGTACCGGTCTCACCGAGAATGAGGACCGTTGTGTTCGTAGGAGCGACCTGCTCCGCTCGGTAGAGAACATACTTGAGACCATCACTTTGCCCGAGAATATGGTCGAATTGGTGTTTCATTTTGATCTCTTGACGGAAGTAAATATTCTCGGCCTCGAGCTGGTCTTTCATGGTTTTGATTTCCGAAAGAGCCGTCCGAAGTTCGACCGTCCGCTCCTCCACCCGTCGTTCCAGTTCGTTGTGGGCTTGTTGTAAAGCCTCGGCTATAAGTTTGCGTTCGGTGATATCGCGGATGTTACACTGAATCACTTTATGATGATTGACCAGATAGACATTACTGACAAATTCCACGGCAATGGGCCGGCCATCTTTCGTCTCCAGCGGTAAGTCGTTGTAGCGGACATATCCTTTGCTCTGCAATTCCAAAAAGGCGGCTTTCGATGCTTCCATATTTTTAAAGGGGCCAATTTCCCACAGTTTCTTCCCTAAAAATTCCTCATGTGAATAACCCAGCATTTCGCCCAAGAATGGGTTCACATCCGATATTTGTCCTGTCTCGGCATCGAGGATTAATATTCCGTCTTGGGCTGACTCAAAGAGGCGCCGATAACGAATTTCAGAAATCTTCAGCGCTTCCTCCGACCGCTTTTGGTCGGTGATATCCTCAAGAGCGAGGAGGATCCTATCCGTGCCTTGACCCTCCCGATAGATCCGGCGGGCATTGAGAAGCATGGCTCTCCGCCCGATGACCGGAAACTCATGCTCAACCTCGAAATCATTGAAGTAGGCATTTTGGGGAATAATTTCCTCCAACAACTCTCGTAAAGACGGAATGTCCCACGCATGGTCGCCCAGGCTGTAGACAAATCGCCCCTCTGTCTCTTCAGGCGTCACCTGGAACGTCCCGTAGAAGGAACGATTCGCGGTGATGACTCTTAGGTCGGGGGTAAGCACGATAAGAGGTTCACGGATCGTTCCCACGATGCTCTCAGCATATTTTTGAACTCTCTCAAAGGTTTCCTCTGCCCGCTTACGCTCGGCGATCTGAGCCTGCAGACTTTCGTCAGCCTCCTGTAAGCGCCGCTCCGTGGCATCGAGCCTCGTCCGAAGCTCTTCCATCTCCAGGAGAAGTTGTTGCTTTGGTTTGGCCTTCCCTTTCATAACCTCTCCCTCGCGGATCGTTTTCAGATCTTTAAGGTCCAGACTAAAAGCTCTTTGAGATTATACAACATTGGAAAAAGATTGCCAAATTGAAATGGATTGTGAGGAAATTGCAGAGGTCCCTGGTTAAATTGTTCGGTCATACACCCTAATAACATTCCTTTTTACAGCGTCGGAAAGTTTCGTAACGGAAATTGAATTTTGAAGGGATTTGACCCTCATCACATTGGAATTTTATGGGAATTTGCGAATTGACAATCATCCTGAATCGTGTTAAAAGTTTCTTTAATAGAAGATTCTGCTCCCCGATAGCTCAACCGGCAGAGCGGGTGGCTGTTAACCACTAGGTTGTAGGTTCGAGTCCTACTCGGGGAGCCAGTTTAAAGGGCCAGGGGCTTCCTGGCCTTTTTCATAATTGAAATCGAGGACAAGGCGAACCGGCGGAAAATGGCCAGTTCGCGTTTTTTTTGTTGTTCCTATCCTTTGCAAAAATAGCTTTACCGACCCGCCTGAGTGATTCAGGGGTATCTTGAGAAGATCCATAGCAATATGGGGAATGAGAAATTACTTTAATTAATAATGCCTGAACCCAGGCCTCCGGGCTTGACGAGGCGGGGGCTGGAAAGGGCTTTTAGAATACCGCGCCAGCCCTTAACCCTACTCTACCCTATTTCCTCTTACCCGTTGCGACCGGGGTATGGCTCATATCAGCCTGCGCCATGACCTTCTTCGTTACTTCCATGAAAGCTTTCATGGTGGGCGAAATCCACCGATCCCGATACCAGATCATCAATGTGGCCACATCGATTTTGCCTTCCGACCAGGGTAAAATGACCAACCTTTTCTGGGCGACCTCTTCGGCCACTGCAATCTCTGGGAGAACCGTGATTCCCACTCCCGCCATGATACTCCTTTTGATGGCCTCAACGCTGTGGAACTCAAGCCTATTGTACGCATGGATTTCTTCCTGCTCCAGAATTTGCTCAAAGATTTTCCGGTAACTGCAGTCCACTTTCGAAAGGAGGATCGTCTCCCCAGTCAAATCCCTGGTGTGCACGATCCGTTTCTTTGCCAGGGGATGATCCGGGCCGGCGATGATCGCCACAGACTCGAACCCCACCGTTTCCGCCGCAAGGTCCGCCGTCTGGATCGATTCCGCCAGAAGAAAGGCCAGATCGATCAACCCCTTTCGGAGATCCTTTTCCAGACCCTCATGGGCACAGGTTATGAAATTCAGCTGAACTTTCGGAAACCGGGAATGAAACTCTTTAACCACGGGTGGTAGCCGGTGGGTTCCAAAGGTTTCCGGAATCCTTATACTAAGGGATCCCCGGGGTTCCTTCCCGCCCGTAACTTCAGCGTGAGTCTCCTCGACAAGGTCCATTATCTTATTCGCATATTGCAGAAGCTGGACCCCGGTTTCGGTCAACTGCACTCGCCTTCCCAAACGATCAAAAAGCTGCACCCCGAGTTCTTCCTCCAGAGCTTGAATCTGCGCCGAGATGTTGGATTGGGAGTAGTGGAGCTTTACTGCCGCTTTGTTGAAGCTCAGGAGGTTGGCCACGGTTCGGAACGACCTTAGCTGCCGAATCTCCATTTCTCTGCCTCTGATCAGTTTTTCAGATTGATAAGGTCAAAACAAATCGTTGGACTCGATAATGAAGTTCGAGTAATTATATATATCGATATGACCTATAGCAACGAGAAAGAAGGAGATGCGATAGGAAATATGAAGGATTACGACCGCATCGCCAAGAAGATCACCCTCGTGCTCTTCCTGTCCCAAAGTCTCAGCTCGGCTGGCTTCATCGCCGCTTTTACCGTCAACGCCCTGGTCGGCGTTGACCTGACCGGGCAACCGGCCATGGCCGGGGTGCCCGGTGCTCTCTACGTGGTGGGACAGGCTTGCGGGGCGATGGTCTGGGGCTTCAGCATGGAGAGGATCGGCCGGCGCCGCGGCCTCGCCCTCGGACAGGTCTTCGGAGTGATTGGGGCGGTAATTGCCGTGGCCGCCGTTGTCCATCGTTCCTTTCCCCTTTTCCTGTTTGGGCTTGTCCTGGTAGGTATGGCCAGGTCGGCCGTTGACCTGGGTCGCTTTGTCGCGGCCGAGGTCCACCTGCCGGCGAAGCGGGGCCGAGCCATCTCCAATGTGGTACTGGGCAGTACGGTGGGCGCCATCTTCGGGCCGCTTCTTCTGGGCCCTATGGGGCAGATAGCGACCTGGGCTGGCTACCCGGAGCTGTCGGGAGCTTATATCGCCGGCGCTGCCGTCCTGGTATTGGCGGCAGGGCTGATATTCGGGGGACTGAGGCCGGAACCCCGCGATATCGGGCGGGAGCTCGCCCGAATCCATCCGGGGTCGGCCCCCCAGCAGGCGCCCCGTTCCCTATCGGAGATTATTCGCCATCCGGGGGTGATCGTGGCCATGGTCACCATGGCCTTTTCCCAGATGGTGATGGTGGTCCCCATGTCGATCACGTCGGTTCACATGAAGGCCCACCAGCATTCTCTCGCCGCGGTGTCGCTGGTGATCTCCGCCCACACCTTTGGGATGTACGCCTTCTCCTTGATCTCCGGGAGGATGGCCGACCGGCGGGGGCGAGGCCCGGTGATCATCCTGGGCTCAGCGGTGATGATCCTCTCCTGCCTCATGGCGGGGCCTTCCGTCAATCTCTTCCCGCTGGTAGTTGCCCTCTTCCTCCTTGGACTGGGCTGGAACTTTGCGTATGTGGCTGGCTCCGCTCTGCTGGCAGACCAGCTCTCACCGGGGGAGAGGGCCAAAACCCAGGGATTCAACGACCTGCTCTTGAACTTGGGCTCGGGAGCCAGCCAGGTCGTGAGCGGGGTGGTGTATGCCGTCGGCGGCTTCGGGGTTATGGGAGGGGCAGCGGCGGCGCTGGCTGTGCTGCCGCTGGGTGTGGCGATATGGTGGCAGGCACGCGGACACCGTAGGCCGTCCGCGCCCATGTCAAGTCGTTAAAGATCCCGATGGACTCGCCCTGGTCCTCATTGACGACAGCCTATTCCTTTATTTCCAAATAAAATTTGAAAAGGAGGTTAGGAGATGACCAGAGAAGACGCGGAGAACAAGACATTTCAATACTACCAATCAGGTTGTCACTGCGCCGAGGCAATCTCTAAAGCCTTGACGGAGCTCTTCGCGAACGA
>Ga0315289_10002841_pt1 | contig 26421 bp, 36 predicted proteins | sample YL17G11_40_MG_FD_203452 | JGI IMG/M metagenome (GOLD analysis project Ga0315289, IMG submission 203452) | Sediment microbial communities from Yellowstone Lake, YNP, Wyoming, USA - YL17G11_40 | ecosystem: Environmental > Aquatic > Freshwater > Lake > Sediment | place: USA: Wyoming | collected...
TCTTAGAAACAGAAAAGAACATTTATTCGGAGAAACTATTTTTAGGAGGAATTATTGACTTTATTTGCGAAATAGAGGGCAAAGTATGGTTAGGAGATATCAAGACGGCAAAATCGGGAATTTATCCTGAAAATTTCGCCCAGATAGCCGGCTACCAGATTATGTTGAACGAGATGAAATTATATCCCGATATAACAGGATATGTTGTCCTTAATCTCAAAGAGAACGGGGAAATAAACGAAAAAAGGTCAATTAGTAATAGTAATAACACTAAATTCTTTCTGAGTTGTCTTGAGATTTATAGGCAACAGGAAAGATTAAAAAATCAAACATTATGACAATCTATAAAAAGCGTGTGTCTTTAGGTGCTTTCGCCAAAAAGGGTGAAGAAATAAAAGATGGCGATATAATCACCATCGCAAATGAAGGCAAACAGATTGAAGGCCAGTTCGGTAGTCAGGACATATTCTTAATCAAACTTGTCGATGGACAAGAGAGAAACTTCTCTCTCAACTCTACCTCAATGAATAATATGATTGATGCTTTTGGAGAGGATAGCAAGAATTGGATAGGAAAACAGGTTAAGGTCTGGGCTATCCTTTCCAATGTTCAGGGAAAGATGATTAAAGTTTATTATGTATCACATCTTGATGCCGAGATAATGGATAGCGGTGAGTTCAGAATTCCCGGAAAGACAACAGCAAAAGAAGTGAAAGACGAAGATATACCGGTTATTCAAGAAGGAGAAGATGTAAACATTGAAGATATTCCTTTCTAAATTATGAAAACCATAAGAGAACGAATCCAAGATTATCAAGAAGAAATTTTGAGGGGTGATCTTCCCCCTACCAGAGCGGCGGAGATTTTGACAGAGATTTCCGCCCTCTTGGGATCTTGTAATGAAGAAATCACAAAAAGAGATATGGAATACAATAAGATTTTATTGGAATGGTATGACAAAGAAACGACAGCCAACCGGGCCAAGATCAGGGCCAATACTACTCCTGAATACGAGGCAATGAGGACTGCCCGGAACATCAAAGAATTGGCAATTGAGTTAATCCGCAGCTTGAAATTTTTTCTAAAGGCAAAAGAAGACGAATTTAAAAGCGGAAAATATCAATGACAGGCACAATCACAAAAATATCGCCATATAAGAAATCGCGGAATTCAAACTCTTACTTAATGGTGGAGTTCAAGATGGCGAAGGACGGATCGTGGGCAAGGACATTTTTATGCCCGGATTATAGAAACTGGAAGAATTGGAAAAAATTAATCCGGGTCGGCAATATCTTGACCGGATTACAGATGAAATCGGCTGATATGATTGATGCTGACAGCCGGCCGGCAATAGCAGAACCGTGCGGCCTCAACAAAACGGAATTAAGCGAACTTTTCTTACGAACCTATAATTGGTAAATTTATGTCAATACAAACAATAGAAAAATTAATGGAAGGAGTGATTGAAGAATGTAAAAACAGGATTAAAGGCAGATTATCTCCCTCTGAAAAAATGACCCCTCCTGAATGTAATATCGGGCAGTTTGTAATAATAGGAGAAGTAGTATCTGTAAAAATAGGGGAAGAATTTATAGACATTGGAGAATTAAAGGATGGTGTTTTTATTGAACGGAATTGGAAAGAAAGATTAAAAAGGTCGCCAAATAAATAAACTAAACTAAACCTATGGACAAAGATATTATATTAGGAATTCTTACAAAAGTTAGTTCAAGACGCTTACAAGATATGATTACAATTAAAAATTCAGCACAACTTAAAAAACTTGTAAATAAAGACAAGGACTTATTCTTAAAAGAAGAAGATGTCCGTATTGAGTATCAAGTAGAAAAAGGGGAATTAAGAAATGTCTATTGCCGAGATTTGTTTTTAATGAATGATAGTGAAAGGTTTGACTTCAATGGTGGGGACTTCAATGGCTGGGACTTCAATGGCTGGAACTTCAATGGCTGGAACTTCAATGGTGGGGACTTCAATGGCTGGAACTTCAATGGCTGGAACTTCAATGGCTGGAACTTCAATGGTGGGAATTTCACTGGCTGGGACTTCAATGGTAGGAACTTCAATGGCTGGGACTTCAATGGTGGGAATTTCACTGGCTGGAACTTCACTGGCAAAAAAGTATCTTATCACGCTTTTTTTAACTGCTACGGTTCAATAAAATGTGAAAGCATAGAAAGAAAAAGAGAACCTCACGCAGAACCTGTAGCCCTTGATGGGACAATAGAGATAATCCCAGAAATCTCGCAAGGAAAAATAGTAAAAATAAAGGTTGCTGATGGGCAAATAATAACAGGAGAAATTGTAGATTAAAAACTATATGATATTAAGACACGGGGATTTGCTGTTTTGCCCTACAACTAAAACAGGAAAATTAAAAAAAGTATTTAAGGGAAGTAAATACATTTTGGCGGAAGGGGAAATGACAGGACATAAGCACTTATTGATTGCCGAACCAAAGACAGAATTTGAGATTTTTACAGATGAGCAAGGGAACACTATTTTAGCAATGGCGGGAATTGGAAAGATAAGCCACGAAGAACACAAAGAGATAACTTTGCCTATTGGGGATTATAAGGTTATCCACGAGAGGGAATACGACTATTATTTAGAAGCAATAAAGCAAGTTCAAGATTGATATGCAATTAAGCAAAAAAGAAGTCAACAAAAGGATAAAATTAGCCGTTGACAATGCTTTGGATTATATCAAGCACGAACAGGATTTTGTATTTGACAAAGAGAAAATTGAGGAGTGTTTAAGAAAGAGAAGTAAGTATTTGGGATTAAATCAGAAAATATATTGGTTGATGGGATTGTCTGAAAAAAGTTTTAGTTCTTTGTGGAGTTCTTTGGGGAGTTCTTTGGAGAGTTCTTTGGAGAGTTCTTTGGAGAGTTCTTTGAGGAGTTCTTTGAGGAGTTCTTTGGGGAGTTCTTTGAGGAGTTCTTTGAGGAGTTCTTTGGGGAGTTCTTTGGAGAGTTCTTTGGGGAGTTCTTTGAGGAGTTCTTTGGAGAGTTCTTTGGGGAGTTCTTTGAGGAGTTCTTTGAGGAGTTCTTTGAGGAGTTCTTTGGAGAGTTCTTTGAGGAGTTCTTTGTGGAGTTCTTTGGAGAGTTCTTTGTGGAGTTCTTTGTGGAGTTCTTTGTGGAGTTCTTTGTGGAGTTCTTATAATTTTATCTGGTGGGATAGCGAGTATTTGGCGGCGAATAATAAAACATTAAAAGAATACTCAAAGTTTATGAAAGAGGCGATACATAATGGATTAGGATTTGTTTGTGAATTTGAAAAAGCGGTTGTAGTAATTCCTATGCCGAGATTTACAAAAACAGAAGACAGAAAATTACACAACGAAAAAGAGCCAGCAGTTGTCTGGGCAGATGGATTTAAGCAATATTATTTATGGGGAGTAGGGTTTAAGGAAGATTTGTTTAACAGAGTTAAAAACAGAGAATTATCCCCGAAAGAAGTTTTTAGCATTGAAAATATGGAACAAAGAATGGTTGTTTTAAAGATATACGGAACAGAATGGCTTTTGAAGAATACTGACTCTCAATTATTGGATAAATCTGAAAGGGGAAATGAGCTTTATAAGATAGAAAAAGTTTTTAACCAGCCCGCTTATTTTCTTAAATACAAAGACAAAAGCACTGACAGGGTTTATTTTTCAGGGATTGATCCGAAAATCGGGGAAAAAGGAAATGCTGATGAGTGTATGAGCTGGAAATATACCATTACTCCGTTTGAATACCAAAATTTACAAATAGAAACTTAACTTAAAAACTATATGAGAGAACAAAGAGAAAATCTCTTAACCTAATATGCCTCAAAAAAGCAGATTAAAAGAAATTGATATAAAGATTTGTAAAACAATGATAGAACTACATAAACTTAAAATAAAGAAATCCGAAGAGATTTTAAAGTTGTTAGAAAAAGGATTAAGTTATGGGCAAATCGGCAAGAAATTAGGGGTAAGCAGGCAATGTGTTCATCAGAGAGTTAATCCTCGCTTTAAAACATTAGAAAAAAAACCTCTTAAAAACTATATGAGAGAACAAAGAGAAAACCTCTCAACCTAATATGCCAACAGAAAAACCCGAACCGATAAAAGCAAAAATATACGAGGACAAGACATATGTTATCAATGCTCCCTATACCAGCAGTTTAGGCAAAGAATTATTCAACGACAAAAGGTTCAATATAAAAATCTGGAAAGAAAACGGAGATGATGTTTGTTATGTTTGGGTAAGGGAAAAAGAGCAATAAAAATATGGATATATTAGCAGGAATTTTAATAGGATTTACTTGGGGATTGGTTATATTCGCATTGATAAAATATAGTTTTCTTGATTAACCAATTAAAATATGATTTTACCAATAGTGGTCGGCACAGTAGTTTTTATAGGAATGCTTATATTTTGGGCGTGGTTAGACAGAAATAAATAACCAATCCAAAACATTTATGAAGAAAATAACTATAAAACAAAGAAAGGAATTGGCGAAAATAGTTAAAAAATGGCAAGTAGAAAAAATTGGCGGATATGGATTTGAATTATTGGTAAAATTTATTGAAGATATATTAAAAGGTCAAACCCCAATTAAGCAATAAAAAGAGAATTATGAAACCTAGTGAAAGAATTTTAGAAATATACAAAGCTCTTAAGGTTTTAGATGACAAAGAGCCAGATGAACCAAGTTTTTATGAAACAAAAGCTATTATTCAGTATTTAGATGAAAAATATAAAGAGTTAAATCCCTCTACCCAACCTAAAATAATAAAAAAGATATGAAGAAGAAAATAACACTAAAACAAGTCGCCAAAATAGGAAAGGTAAAGTGGAATTACGAGCCAAATTCAGAAAATCTTTGGGATTTAATCTGCTCACATATCGGCTTTGATAAAAAAGGCAAAGAATTACAAGGAGCAATCAGAAAGTTTATTGAATTAAAATTAAAAGAACAAAAGAAAGAATTTATTTCAGGAGAAAGATGTATGAAGTGCGGGAATAAAAAGGAATATAATCCATTAAGCGATTGGTGCGGGAAATGCTTAGAAGAATAACCCAATAAATTAAGGGGAATAAGATATGGAGAAAGATTTAATAGAGATAGTAGAATACTTTGATAAAACGATTCCGATTTATGAAGTGATGACGGGAAAAAACTTTGATAAGAAGCAAAAAAAAGAACCTTATGAAGTGTTGTATAAATCTGTTTCTATTCCTTTTGTAGTATTCGATGGAGAAAGAGATAACAAGATTAAAGAGATGAATACTACACAACGATTAAGAAATAAGGCAGATAAAAAATGGTATGAAAAATTACTTAACGAAAGCAGAAAATCCCCAGCTAGTTATCAAACCATATCGTATTATAAAAATATAATTAAGGAATTAGAATAATTATGCTATTCAAATTTACAAAAACCGGGCTATTAAAAAAACGAAAACAACTAATGGAAGGAATGATTTTAGATATGGAGATAGACATTGAAACGGAATGGCTGATGCTTAACTTGGACGAAAAGAAGAAAGATGGATACCAAAAAGAAATAGACGCCAATATCCAAGAGATAAAAGACGAAAAAAATAAAACACCGATGGATATGGAAAAAGTAAAGGAACTGATTAGAAAGAATGTGGATTTGGGCTATAAGCAACCCGATTTGATAGGCAGGAAAGATAACCCGGTATCTGGCGGCAAAATGGCGAAAATAAACAACACGATAAGATTCCACCAGAACAAGATAGAGCAACTAATCGGCGAAAGAGAATATACAAAACTTAGGCTCAAAGCAGTTAACAGAATGATGGAATCCGGCTATATGAACCACTTTGACGAAATTATTAAAAGCGATGAAGAAATAACATTTGAAAAATGAGAGTCTAAATACTCTAAAATTATGGGATTTGTAGCGCCAAAAGGAAATCAATTTGCTAAAAATAACAAGGGTGGCGGCAGAAAAGGATATGAGTTTGAGGCAGAGCAATATAAAAGAATGTTAAAGATGACAGACCTGTATTTGGCATTATTAGAAAAGATACTTACAGGAAAGCCGACCACAGAGGAAAGAATAAGGTTTGAAGATGTCAGGCAGGCAATGTCAAAAATCATTGACAAGCTTCACGCAAATAAGAACTCAGTAGAACTAAGAGGAGAACTGGAATTGCCAATAAGGGTAATTAAGGTTAAGAAATATGAGCCAAAAGATTGAGCAGGAAGTAGAGTTCTTCGGACAGCAATACGATGCTTTTAACTTTGAAACGCAGTTTGGAGCGGCAATAGCAGGAGTTCAGTCAGGAAAGACCTTTTTAGGCGCGCATTGGGCTGGAAGTAAGATAACTGACTTCCCGGACAAGAACGGATTGATATGCGCTCCCACTTATAAGATATTACAGCACAGCACATTGGATAAGTTCTTTTCCCTTTTCATTGAATTAAGAAGGTTCTACAAAGAGCAGAAAGGAGTCATTGAACTACCAGGTGGGGGAAAAGTGTTTATAAGGTCCGCGGACCAGCCACTTGGAGTTGAGGGTATGACTATTCACTGGGCTTGGCTTGACGAGGCGGGAATGATGGCGCGGTTGATATGGACAGTGGTAAGAAGCAGGGTTTCATTGACCGGCGGACAGGTTCTTATCACCACCACGCCCTACAATATGGGTTGGTTGTATCAGGATTTCTATGTGCCGTGGAAAGAAGGGACTGACAAAGATTTGTCGGTATTTACTTGGAAGTCGGTTGATTCGCCATATTTTCCCAGAGAGTTCTACAATAAGGAAAGGGCGCGGTTAAGGCAGGAAGAGTTCGCCAGAAGGTATGAGGGAGAGTTTAAGAAGATGGAGGGTTTGGTTTATGATTTGCCAAAAGAACAGATAATAAAACCGATAGAAAAGATTACAAGAAAAGCATTTGTCGGAGCCGGAATTGACTGGGGATTTAGGAATCCATCGGCAATATGTGTGGCTGCGATTTATGACAATGCTTGGTATGTAATAAGCGAATGGAAAGAAACGGAAAAAACAACAGCAGAAATAATACAGGTATTGACGAACCAAAGGGACGAGTTCTTTATTAGAAGGTTCTACCCCGATCCTGCAGAGCAGGACAGGATAAAAGAATTGAAAGACGCAGGGATTAATGTGTCCGACACCAACAAAGACATCACCGGGGGGATAAGCGAAATCCAACAACTGATAAAAGAGAAAAGATTTTTTGTTTTTGACACTTGTGTAAATTTTCTTGATGAAATAAATTCTTATCATTATGCAGAAGGACAGGAAGGAAAACCATTTAAGGACGAGCCTGAAAAGTTCAACGACCACCTGATGGACGCAATGAGATATTTAATTCACAGTTACAATCCTGAAAAGATTTTTGCGCCTGATTACGAGCAAAAGAAACGGGGGAATAAATATAAATATATCATCAGGAAAAAATGAAATATCTTATCCAATGTAAATTCTGCGGAACAATATTATTGAAAACAAAAAACTTGATGCTTGGAATTCTGCCGGCAGAAATTAAATGTCCCAATCCAAATTGTAAAAAGATTTTAAAAATGCCAATAGAAATAATTATTAACGAAGAAAGAAGAAAAAGGGCTTGACAGAGTATCTGGGGATAAAGTATTATGAAATAACGATTGAAAAATTGTTAGGTAGAAGCTCACGAGCCAGCGCCTTCCTTACGAGGTAAAAGCTTTCTAAATCATTTTTTGGTTTGGGAAGTTTTTATCTCGTTTTTTTTATGGACAACATTTCACTTTTAGTAAAACTCAAAGAGGAAAAAAGAGTAAGCATTGAATTCCAAAAACGCAGACACGATACTTGGAACGAAATTTATAATTTATACAGAGACATAGTCCCCACTAATGAGTTAACACAACGTCAGGAAGTCAACATTCCCATTATGAAAGAAACAAAGAAAACGCTTCTTTCAAGGATTGACGAACCGCCTGATGTTGTTTTTGATTGTTTGGAACGGGATGTAGCCGGCAGGGAAAAAGAAATAGTTATCAATGAAATCTGGCAAGAGGATTCCAACAAATGCAATTTTGAGGGAATCGACATAATGGAAAAGAACAATGTTTTGCTGGTCGGCAGAACTTTTAAGAAACTTAACTTCTTAGAGGGTGATTTCAAAGTGGAGGTTCCCAATAAGTTTGACATTGTAATCGACCCTAAGGTAAATCCTTTGGATATAGAAACGGCTGGATTTATAATCCATCTCCACATTTACAGAAAGTTAAGGGATATTCTGGCTAATCCTAAATATGAAGACGAGGGAAAGCAGGCATTAAAAAAATATCTTGACGCCAATGCCGATGAAAGCGGAAAAGGGATATTGCTTCAGTTTCCTTCGGACGCCACATACGAAGCGAGGCAGCAAAAACTTCTTGATTTGAATATCACTAACTTTGACGAGTTCGGTGCGGCTGACATAGAGGTTGAGATTAACGAGCATTACACTTTAATCTGGGATGAAAAGAAAAAGAAGTTTGTAAGGAATGTCGTGGTTGTTGCGGCCAATAACGCCATTCTTTACATAGAACCATTGACAGACGCCATAGGCGTTGATTTCTGGCCATTTGTGAGTTGGGCAGATGATATGGATAACGAAGATTTCTGGTCTGATGGAATGGGCGATGTGGTCAGGACTCCCAACAAAGTAATGAACATCTATTTTTCAACAATGCTGGAGAACAGGACTCTTCAGAACTTGGGAATGATGTGGTATCTGCCTGATAAAGGATTCGACCCCCAGATGTTCGAGCCTGAACCTTTCGGGATGTATCCTGCGCCATTGATAGAATCAGGCGGAAGATGTCTGTCCGTTGCAGAGGTTGTCCAACAGATGAACATTCCTAAACTGGACGATAACTTAGTAAGCATAGATTTTCTTATCAAATTGGTGGAAAGGGCGACAGCCGCTACAGCCATTGAAAAAGGAGTATCAGAGAAAGGGCAGATAACGCTTGGCGAGGTTGAACAACTGACGGCCAAAGCAACGCAGAGAATCGTCAGCATGGCGAAGTTCTATCGCCGGGCTTGGAAAGAGTTTGCCTGGAAGTGGCGGATGATAAGGGAAGCCAACGCTTCGGATAAGACGCCACTTAAACTTTATAAGAAAAACTACAGGGGAAGTTATTACGAGAAAGAAGTATTTAAGAAGGACTGGTATTCAAAATCTGGCTACAAAGAAAGGGTAATGTCAAGTTCCGAACAGGAAACAGAGAAAGCGACCGGACTCAACAAGTTGATGATAATAAAGAATCAATACCCTGATAGTGCCGCTATTCAAAAAATGGTCAAGAAACGAATGCTGGAGATATTTGACCTAACTCCAGACGAGATGAAAGAGATTGAAGAGGAGGAGAAAATGAGAACCGCAATACCTCCAACGGGTCAAGTTCCTCCCAATCCCGAAGTAGCAACATTAGGAAAACAAGCAGAAGATTTGAAAAAATTATTAACACCTAAACCGGCAGTTGTAAAATGAACATTGTTGAAGAAGCCAAAAAAATAATAGAACAGGGGTTGGAAGAAGTTAAAAAGAGAAACAATGAGGAAACTCGCAATGAGATTATTTCCGGCATAAGAGAGGATTTAATCAATATATTCGCCCCATTCTCGGATAAAATCGCTTCCAATTCAAAACTTTCCAAAGAAGAGATAATAGATATTATAAGACAGATTAAGATTGAACCAGTAATCAATTACACTCCTCCAAAATTAGAAATTCCCAAAATAGAAGTTCCGCCGGTGGAGTTTCCCAGAGACGAAATGATGTCAGCAATCAGGGAAGCATTCAAAGGGATCGTGATACAACCTCCCGTCCTAAACCTAAAACCGCCTGATGTGAAAATGCCCGGACAGATGGAAGTCAAGGGCATAGTGGGATATTTTCAAAATCTCATTAACGCATTGTCAGGCAGATTGAATGTCGGATTGGATGAAATTGACAGAGACAAGCCACTTCACGTTGTTTTAGTTGATAAAGATGGGCAGTATTATCTGCCGGGGAGGGGAACAATGCTATTTGGCGGAGGGGGAGGGACAAAGTTTTCTGTTGAAGAGATAGATTTAAGCTCGCAATGTAATGGGGTTGAAAATGAGTTTGACTTAGGAAAAACAGTCAGTTCGGTAATCCTTGTAAATCTTAATGGTTCGTTGATGTCCTATACCTTAAATGTGGCCAAAGATAAAATAACCCTCGCCATTAGTCCTGACACAGGGGAATCATTAAAAGCAGTTGTAGCTATATGAGATTATTCAAAAACATTTTAATAGTGATAATAGCCGGAATAATCGTTGCCGGCATTGTTAAAGCCGATTTAGGAACTTATTGGAAAACCATTAATAGTTTAATTCCAAGAACTGACAATTCCGTTGATATTGGTTCGGCTTCCAATACAATTAGAGCGGTTTATACTAACGATTTATTATTCAACGGGGAAATACAACCCGACGGTTCCACCTGTTCCAATGGGGAGATACTGAAGAAAACCGCAGCCAACGATTGGGACTGTTCTGCCGATGCCGGCGGGAATTATACAGCCAGCGGAACTTTACTCCAATTAGTAGGCACCGACTTTAGCTTAAAGGAGGGAACTTTGACAAACGGCAAAGGTTGTTCTTATCTATCGGCATCGGGATTAAATTGTAATTCTGACTTTCTGACCTCCGCCATAACTTCGCTTCAAGGATTGACATCGTCAGTTCAGACAGTCGCCACATCAACAGCTTCCAATCTTTTTGACTGGAGTTCAAGCGGTTCAGTTCATACTTTGACTATTCCTTCCAATGTGGGATTTTTTGACAATGATGCGGGATATCTGACCGCAGAGAATGACCCACTTTCTTGGCTTCTCGCCACGGCTCAGACAGGCATTACAGGAGATAAATCAGGTTCATTTGATTTTACTACAACAGGCAAGGGAACTTTCGGAGCTTCAGGTTCTGATGCGGTTCAGGTAGTTGAAAACTCGCATCTTCGTATTGGTGGCACATCTATTTATCCTACCAATTCCAAGATAAAGATTGGCGATGGGGACTTTGTGACCATTTCCGAACCTATGGGTGGTGTATTAAAATTGTATGGCGACCGCGGAATAATTCTTGATACTGTAAATTCTTCTTACAGAATCAGCACTAATAATAGAGATGTCGTTGATGTTCTTAATTTAGGAGTCGGAACAAGCACACCCAGCCAAGCAATAGACATAGAGAAAAATAATCCGATGATTAGGATTAAGGAAACATCGGCTGCGAGCAGTTATACCTTGAATGGTTTGTGGTTAGAACAGCCAGGAGCATTTGCCACAAGCAGTGTGGCTTGGAATTTAGGAATTTACAATAATGATTTTTACTTTGCATCGTCTGAAGGTCCAGGAAGCGGATTGACTTCGTTTGCTGTGACAAGTGGTTATGAACTTGGCGATTTTGGGATATTTGATGTTTTAAGCACTACTTTTATTGCCGAAAGAGGTTTCATTGCTAACAATATAGGCGGCGATTTTGATTCCATAATTAAGAGCAAAACTTATGATAATATGTTTGTTATTGATGGTGGATTAGACCAAGTTGAAATAGGGAATAGTGCTACTGGAACAATAGCGACTTTTGATAATACGGGAGTGGTATTTAATGGAAATTTAAGCGATAGAGATTTTATAGTTAAAAGCGATACCAATGCCAATATGTTAAATGTAAATGGCGGAAACAATAATGTAGGAATCGGCAAAGTTCCGACCGCAGGAATTGAGTTGGATGTTTCAGGAGATATAGGAGCAACCAACAGCATCCTGTCTTCTGGTATGACAATGGGAATCGGTTATACAACTGGCTCAGGAGCTTCAACTACTCAAGCGACAAGCAAAACTACTGGCGTGACATTAAATGCAATTAACGGGCAGATTACAGCGACTGGCACGGCTTTGGCTTCTCTGGTAAAGGCTACATTCACGGTTTCCGATAGTGCCGTAGTGGCGACAGACAACATAATCTTGACCCATCAATCTGGCGGAACAGAAGCCGCTTATGCCACTTGGATAGAATCAGTGTCTGCTGGAAGTTTCGAGATTACCATATACAACACATCGGGAGGCAGTTTAAGCGAATCGTTGATACTTAATTTCGCTGTGATTAAAAGCACGGCTCAATAAAAATTATGAATAAAAAAATCATAGTGATAGCAGTCGGAATCTTGCTGGTGGCTTCGCTGGGATTCAACCTCTATTTAGGAGTATGGAAAAGTATAGAAAAAAATCTGATGAATAAAGGGGCGAATGCTATTTTGGGGCAGATACTGAATCAGATAAAGAATACAGGTCAGGTCAAAATCGGGGATACGATTTTAATCCCGCAGATACAGTTCCAAGCAGAAAAACCAGAATTAGAATTGCCGAATAAATAGAAAGTTCTTTTAGGAGGGTGTCGTAATGCTGTTAGACATTAAGATTGTCTGCCCTGATTGCGATGGAAGGATGCGGTTAGTCGGCTACGATAAAACGAGCAAAGACCCGATAATCGGTTGCCTGAAATGTATGATGATATACACGATAGAGGGAGTTTCTTATACTCTCGTCAAATGCGAAGATTACCAGCTATTCCTTTTTCCTGAATATTCAAAGGCAAAATCGCATTAACACGCATTCACCCCCTTCCCGCTATGGAGAGCGATTGGAAAATAGAAATCCTTATAGATTTGGGGAATATCAAAGTTCCTCTCGCTCTCCTCCTTTCTTAGAGAATAAAAATTATGTTAGACCAACAAATTATAAACGAAATACAAAAATCAATAACAATCCTGAACGAGCATTCAGGAGATTTGACGACTGGATTAGCCGTTTTACAGGAGAGAGTGGATTGGCTTTGTAAGTTTTTCTGGATTGTGGTAACGGCAAGTATCGGAGGACTGATAGCCAATGTCTACCAGATATTTTTAATGCGTAAAAATAATAAGAAATGAAGAAAGTATCTCGGTGGAGAATATCCGCCTGTATAAGAAATGTGATGCCAAAAGCTAAAAAGAAAGACAGATTCACAATCTCAAAGAAAGAACTGATAACAATAATAAAAGAGATTATTGAGTGTTGTCTTGAAGAATAAAACTATGAATTTAAAAAACATATTAACACAGATTTTAGTAAATTTAGACAAGAAATATGAAGAACTGACCCCACCGGCCAAGGAAAAGTTTGATTTATGGGAAAAGGTGCTGAGCAAAGAATCAATAAACCTAGAAGAGTTCAAACAATTTATACAAAGCGAAAATGAAAGATTGATAAAACAGATTATAGACAGGGATTTAGTTTCAAAGTCGGAAAAAGACATCCGTCTAAAGGCCGAGTTGTCTTATGGAAGGTTTATTCTATCTGTTTTAGAAAGTCCGGAGGTGGCTAAAAAACATTTGGAAGCCCAACTTAAAAAAGAATATAACATTAAATAAATCTATGCCAAAAGCATTTGATTCTTGCAGAAAACGGGGCGGCAGAATAAGGACAAAGGAACTTTCAGGTGGCAAGTATATGCATATTTGCTTTATAGGGGGAAAATCCTATGCCGGAGAAGTAAAAAAAAAGAAGAAAAAATAATCATAAAGGTCGGATAGCTATTTATCAATTAAAATATCTAAAACAATAGGCAAAAAGAAAAAAGGCAAAGGAAAAAAGAAAGGAAAAAAATAGTTTAAATTTTAATAACAAAATTATGTTTGAAGACAATTTTTACGGAAAGGAAAAGGTTCTCGAAATACTCCAAAAAGACCCGAATGGGATTAGTATTACAGAAAAGAACATTTTAAAAGCTAGAAGTGGTTATTTGACTAAAGACGAAAAGGAAAAGTTCGGATTATTAGAAGAACCAATTCCTAAAAAAAAGAAAAAAGAAGAATAATTTAACTGCCTAACCCGGGAATCAACAGATTTGAGACCGGACGGCGAAAATAATGCCAACCTCGAAAGAGACGCAAACAGACCCCACTGTTAAAAAGGAACTTCCGGACACTAAGATTCCGCCCAAAGAAGTTGATTATAAAAGAAAGTTCAGTGAATCTACCCGCGAGAACCAGCGTATTCTTGATGAAGCCGCTGAACTCAAGCGAAAGAACATTGAACTGGAATCTAAGCTCTTAGAAAAAGAGCAAGCTCTTTCTGAAAAGGAATTGAAAGAGAGGTATCCTGAATGGGAGTTTATGGACGAAATGGAAAGGAAAAAGGCCAAAATTGAGATGGAAAAGGAAAAACGCCTCAAGATTTTAGAGGCGAAAGAACAATGGAGGGAAGATTACCGGAAACTGCCTCCGGAAATCAAGGAAAAGATAGAAGCAAAAGGCGGAGAGGAGGTATTCAAAGATTTTGCCTGTTCTCCTGACAATATAGGGCAGAAAAATCTTCTCAATTTGACCAAGCAGTTTCTGTTTGAGGAACCTGTAGCTGTGCCTCCCGCTAAAGAGGAGCCAGAAGAAAAACCAGGTTTAGAAACTGGAACTGGCGGACCGAAAACTCCATTTACTCCGAAAAAAGGATACACAGCCGAAGAAGCAGCCGAACTGCGAAAGAAAGACCCGAAAAGATACAACCAGTTGGCTGCCGAAGGTCGGCTGAAGATAGTTGACTAACCTCTATTCCTTTAGGTCGCAGAAAGATTAACGAAGTTATTTGAAAATGAATTATAAAAATCTATTTTATTGGATTGTTAATTCTGTTAGTCAAGCGATAAACCAAGGTTTTGGTTGTGTTTTGACCGAATCTTACGGAACCAACCTTGGCGAGAAGTTCGCCGCCCAGGCATTGGAGAAATACTACGAGACATCAGTTCAACCATTGATTACAAACTCTGACTACGAAAAACTGTTAAGTCCAGGCGGGTCTTATCAGTTCAGTGTTTTGACCTATGGAGATGTAACTATCAATGATTACACCAAAGGTAGTGCCATTACACCTGAAACTTTGACAGAGAGCGAAGGTTCTTTAGACCCTGACCAGCAAAAGATGTATTACTTCAAGATTCCGTCCCTGACAGCATTTGAAAGTTATGTCAGCGATCCTGGAAGTGCATTGTTAAAAAGAGCTGGAGACCAGTTGAAAACAGCTATTGACACCTATATCCTTGGTTTGTATGCCGATACCGGTTCTGGAAACAGAGTTGGGACTAACTACACAGTTGGGTCTGTGTCTGTCACGGCTACAGCAGGTGCTGTGACGGCAACTGCCGCTTCAGCATCTGCTTGGGCTTCGTCAATGGTAGGTTTGGGATTTAAGGCCACAGGTCATACCAAGTGGTATAGAATTGAATCAGTGAATACGGCCACCACCCTTACTATTATGAATGATAGTGATGATGATGCTCAGACCTATGACGGAGGGGAGATTGAAGATAAAGCTGAAGCCGTTCCATATGTTATTGAAGCAGCGACACCTGTAGCTATCACCATAGGAACGACTGATATGATTCCTTACATTGATAAATTGGCGATGAATTTGGATAGAAACGAAATTCCAAAGTCAGACAGATGGCTTGTGGTCAACTCGTATGGGGCTGCGGCAATAAGAACTTCAGCAAAATATACTCCAGCCGTTGAATCGGCCTACCAGAATGTTACTCAAAAAGGATTGATTGGATTCTGTTCAGGGTTCCAGGTTTATCAGAACGAACACGTATATGGAGACAACACCAGCGGATATTACATTCTGGTCGGACACAAATCTGCGATCACATTTGCGATGGAATTCACGGAATCAGGAATTGAGGATTTGGTCGGTGATTTTGGAAAGGCTTATAAAGGATTGGTTGTCTATGGAGCCAAGATTCTTGACGAAAGAAGAAAAGCATTAGCGTATTTTTTCTGCACATTTGCTTAGTTTATAGTTGATTGACTTCGCCCTTAGGGATTCCTTGTAATCCGACAACATCGAGGGCGGAGATGAATCAATTATGTGGAATCCATTCAAAAGAAAATTAGATGTAGCTCAGGGCCCGATAGGATTTGAAGATGATAACTGGGGGAAACAGCACGGGCAAGCCAGAGCTTATGTAAGGGAAAACAAAAAAGGGGAAAGAGAAACTGTTATTATTGGCGAGAAATATCCCTTGCGCGGACATTCAAGGGCGGAAATGCTGGAAGAGACAGATACAGGGTGGTTTGGAAAAATAGCCCAAATTAAGGATTTGACTAAACTGATGATTAAAACCCTGTCTGATTCTGAAAAAGATATGATACCTCAGGACAAGCTTAAAATACCGGTAAGGGCAATGGCTGAAGTTTTTGATTTGCTTATAGAAGCGACAGAAACTGGTTATGTCAAAAACACCTGGAAGATGATGAAAAAGACATTAGTTTCAGTCGCGGAGGAAGATGACGAATACTGTTTTATTATGCAGTGGTTTTTTGAGAAAATAGCCAAAAGAATGAAAGATATTAAATTAAGCAAGGCCGACAAATACTATTTTTATGCCAGACCTGGCTTTAAATGGTGGTTAAAAAAATGCACCAAGACGAATACAGAATCCAAATCGCAAAAATAATTTTAGGAATTATATTCGGGTCGGCAACTTTAATACTATTAACTTTGATTTATTTGAAAATATGATTTACGCCATATTATTTTCAATAGCATTCGGGGCAGGATTTTGCCTTTTAATAATTTACATAAACAAAACAATAGAGAAATTATGATACCTTATGTAATAAAAAGTTTTAGAGGCGGAATTTCGGATGAAGAAGACAAAGGAATAAAAGGTTCTTTCAAATACGGGGAAAATCTTGATATTCATAAAAAGGTGGATAGTTTGTCCTGCCGGGAGATTATGGTTTTGGAATCAGGAGGGACAGTGGTTGATTTGCCTTTGTGGTTTGTCCCTGCAACAGACGGAAATACTTATGGATTTGGGAATAAAGGCAATATCTATAAACGGACTTCAGGCGGGGTTTTGAGTGTGGCTTATACTGACGGCACGGCAAGGTCAATAAACGGGGCTTATGAGTGGGAGGATGATACCGGGACTGATTATCTTTACTGGGCGAGTGCTACTGCTCTTCACAGGAAACCTTTGCCTGGACTGACTAACTGGACTGATGTGGAATCTGATTGGAAGGTGCTAAATGATGCCACTTGGCACCCGATGAAGCAAGCAGGAGGTTCTCTTTTGATAGGAAACGCCAATGAACTGGCGATGGTGGATTACCAAGGAAATTTTACCGACAACGCAATGAATATCAGACCTGGAAACCTGGTTAAGTGCTTGGAAGAAGAAGATGATTATGTGATTATCGGCTCGGGCAGGAATGATGATTCAGAAGTTGGTCATATTTGGAGTTGGTATTCTGACTCTTTGAACTGGACTTATAAAAAGCAGATTCCATCCAAAGGAGTGAACGCCATAATTGACAGTGAATTGTTCCTTTTACAGGCAGGAGTGGACGGAGAATTATACTTTTCGGATTTTACTACCAGAATCCCTTTAACTTCTTTTCCCGGAGGAGGGCAGGTCAATCCCGGAGGTGTCTGTAATATGATAGGACTGGCGATGTTCGGGGTCTATGGCGGGGATAATCCCGGAGTATATTCTTACGGCAGAAAACGGAAGAATCGTTCTTTCGCCCTTAACTTGGATTACACATTGCCGGCATTGACATATCCGATTTCTGAAATAGGGGCTTTGGCGATGGTCGGGGGCGATTTGATAGTTTCTTATACAGACGGGACGACTTATGGAGTCGCGGCAGTTGATTCAACCGCCAAAGCAGACGCAATTTACGAAGGGCTTGATTTTGACGGAGGAACTCCGTTTTATGCCAAACTGTTCAAGAATATAAAGTTAAAAATGAAAGAACTCCCGACAGGTTGTTCTGTAAAAGCTAAATACAGAATGAACAAAAAAGGAAGTTGGGTTTATGCGAAGCTCGGCAATAATTCTACTACTTTTAATACGGCAGGGGAAACAGAAGCTATCTTTAATGTAGGAGAGAGAGGTGAGATTTATGAGGTAGGCGTTGAACTTTATTCAAGCGGGGGGGATTGCCCCGAGGTTTATTCCATAACTTCTTTTTTGGAAAAAGAAGGGAAATTCTATTAAATATGACCGACGACAAGACACTTTATGACGAATGGAAAGAGGACGAACCTTTTCCCGAAGCGATGGAAGGTTCTCAACTAGGAAGCAATATCAGGGACGAGAACGGGAATATACTTTACAATCCCGATGTAGTGAAACTTTTACAGTCATATTTTGGGGACGGGTCTGACGGAGATGTGGAAATAACTACCAATACGGTTCTGACCCGCGATATGTTCTATAACAATTTGAGATTGAAAGAAAATGTTATTTTGTATCCCTCTGGCTATCGAATCCATGTCAGACAGAAACTTACAAGAGAGCCGGGGGCAAAAATAGTCGGAGATGGGAATGACGGGGGAGACGGACAAGATGGAGATTTAACAACTGGAGGCGCTGGAGGACTGCCAGGAGCTGCTTTATCATCAGGTTCTCTTTACGGGTCATTGGCGGGAAAGATAGGAGGAGATGGTGGCGGATACGGGGAAGCGACAGACCCGGGAGTTAACGGAGACGATTTGGCAAAATGTCTTGGGAATGATGCGGTTGGCGGTGGCAAGGGTGGGGATGGTGACGGCGGAGTTGGAGGAGCCGCAAGTATAGGAGGTTCTAAAACAGGAACAGTTTATAACCTTCCCCGGACTGCGATGAGTATTTATTTGATGGTTGATTTTTTCCCTTCTATAGATGTTCTTAAAACAAATCCGAGTGCAGGTTCAGGTGCAGGAGGAGGAATGGGAAGTAATGCTACTCGTCCAAGGGGCGGAGGCGGAGGCGGTTCAGCTTCGGGAGGAAGAATAATAGATATTTTTGCCAGAAAAATTGTAAAGAATGGAGATTTGACAGATGCCTGGATAACATCCAAAGGCGGAAAAGGAGGAGACGGAGGGGATGGAAAAAATTATTTTAACACTTGGTATAGCGGAGGCGGTGGCGGAGGAGCAGGCGGAAATGGTGGGATTATCAGAATAGTTTATATTTCAAAAACAGGCACAGTAACGACTGATGTTTCAGGCGGAGCAAAAGGAATTGGAGGATTGGCGGGTGGTGGAACGGCAACTGCTGGAGATGATGGCACAGCGGGAGTTGCTGGGAATGTAATCGAATTAAAAATATGACCTACGTTTTCAAAATCTATTTCAATATACTAAACGAGGCAACAATATCAGTTTCAGGACTTGAAATTGAACCAGTCGCTTTTAATACGATAGCTTTCAATAAAAAAAAGGATTTGACTGAAATACAGTTGAAAAGCATCAAAACAAAATTAGAAACTTTTTATAAAGATAAATTTAATTTAACAGTCGAAGCGAAATTAGAACAACAAATAAAATAAATATATGAATTTTCAACAGATGATTACGGATTTGGAAGGTCGGCTCTCCATTTCCTCAACAAATACTTTTTGGACTTCTTCTATGTTGGAAAGTTGGATGAATCAGGCGTTAATCTGGGCGTGTTCTTTTAAGAAGTGGCCTTTCACCGAGAAAAAAGACACTTCTTTGACTACAACTGCGGGAACAGATAATTATGACTATCCGACAGATTTCAAATCCGACAGCATCAGAATTTTAATGATAGACGGCAAGAGATACGAAAAAATACGCTATGACGATTATTTGATTTACAAAGAAGATTACTCCGGCGGCACAGACAATGTCTTTACTGACTATAAAAGGGTGATTTACATCAATATCAATGCTTTTGCCGATGGAAAGACGATAACCATTTACGGACAGGCGACACCAACTTCGCTTTCTTTTAAAAGCGGATTAGCCACTGAAACGGTAGCAGGAGATTTGGTGGATAGTGCTAATGCCCCTTTTGTTGCGGGAGATGTCGGCAAGTCAGTTTATAACGCCACAGACAATAAATATACAGTGATTACAGGATATAACACTTCAACAAGTGTTGACATTGATAATGACATTTTCACAGTGGGGGAAGAATATGAAATGTTCAGCGCCAACAGTGCGGGGGAGACACCGTTCAGCAATAGTGAAGAGGAAGGAAACGAAGCAATCGTCAAAAAAGCCCTGTCTATCGCTCTAGCAAAGGCGGAGAAGTGGAATGAATCAGTTGTGGAGGAAAACGGGGCTAAACAGATTTTAAACGGCATCTGGGCAAGGATACAGGAAGAACAATTTGGATATAAAACTAAGAAAAGGTCGCTTTTTAAACGAATAAATATATTACAATAAAATGACATATCCAAAAGGAACAGTATTAAAGCATGTTGACGGTTCTACCTCTGTTGCGGATGGTTCAACAGATTACGACACTTCAAAATGGTCGGTGGTTTCAGGCGTAGGAGGGATAACGACTCCTCCCGTAACAACACCGCCTTCGCAACAACCGCAAGGCCAAAATGCCCCGATAGGACAAACTTATGTTGTTAAAGCGGGCGACACACTTTCTAAAATCGCACAACAATATGGTGTTGATTACAAGACCATAACTGGTTATAGGTCGGGAAATCCGAACCTCATTTATCCTGGAGAAGTTTTAAATATACCTGGAGTAGCGGGTGGGGCAGGAGGAACGACATTACAACCACCCGTTAAGCCTACTCCATATCAGAAAGGAATCAGTGCAAGACAGGAAGTAACCAAACAAGGAGTTTATTCAATAGACCAGAACGGCAACAGGACTTTTCTAAGAGCATTACAATTAGGAGATGTTATGGGGCAGGAAAGATATACTGAACAAGGATGGACGCCTATGTCAAGCGAAGAATTGGCTGGAAAAGGAACAGCACAAGTTATGGCTCAATTTACAGATGTGATTATTCCTCCTTATAATGCCACGACAGGTGCGGGAACACTTTCTTCACTCGCCCAGCAATACGGAACGACAGTAGAGGCCATAATGGCGGCCAATGTCGGAAATCCGGCTATTAAAAGCAGAGATATGATTATGGCGGGGCAGACGATTAAGATACCGGTGGGGAAAGCGACAGGGACGGCCAACGTTCCCGGACAACAGACATCTGAATTGCCAAGCGCAGATCAATTCGCGGGATTAAACGATGTTCAGAAATTACAGACAATTAAAGACCTGGCTGCTGCCGGGGTGGACTGGGCGGACATAGCGAAATACTTTGAAGCGATGGCTACTCCGGAGAAAACAACAAAGGAATTACAGGACGAGATTTACGCGAAATATGGAATACCTGATATAGAAGCCAAGATGACTGATAGGCCAACGCAGACATTTGAAGAACTTTACAAGGCAGCGGCAGACGCAGGAGGGGTAACAACCTATAAATCACAGATGGATTCTTTACAGGCACAGATAACAAAGGCAGACGCAGATTTTGCCACAGCAACAGGAAATGTAAATGAAAATCCCTGGATTTCTGAAGCCGGCAGAGTTGGAAAGAACCGAAGAGTAACCGAAGAATACAATAAGACAAAAACACTCTTACAAAACCAGTTAATCGTAGCGACCAACAATTATGACAGGGCAAAACAAGACGCTGAAAATATAGCCACAAGAGCAATAAACCAATTTGATAAGGAGAGGCAATGGAACAGGGAAGACCTGGCTTATTTAATTGACAGGGCTGACGCTGATTTGAAGGCCCAGACAAAATTACAGGCAACGCAACAAGAGAGAGAATTGCTGAAATACTTCCCAGAATATGCGAAGAGTGCGGCGGAGGCGAAGAAGAAGGCGACGACAGAATCTTTTAAAGGTATCACAGGAGCTTCACTATCAAGTAGAATAGAACAAGAAATTACTAATGCTTTACAAGGTCAATATGGAACAGAAGGGGCAAGAGAAAAAATAGTCAATGCTTTAAATCAAGAATTTCCAGGACAGAAAGCAACTATAAGCAAGATGGTTTATTCAAGATTGCCTGATGGTTGGGAATCTAATCTAAAAACAACAAGAGAAAGAGATCCGATTGACCAAGCAATCTATTGTGCGTCTAACCCAGATGACCCAGAATGTTTAACTTTTCTATAGAATTTCAAAAACTCAAAAAAACCCTACTCGGCACAACAGAAAGACCGACTGCTTTGAGATTTTTACCAAGTGAAATAAAGAAAACCATTGAAACAGGAACATATTTGCCGAAACCAATAAGAGAACCGATTAAAAAAGTAGCAAAGTTTTTGGCACCTGAATCTGTAGAAAGTAGGGCGCGAAAAGATATTATGAGAGGAGTGCCTTCTGACATTGCTTATCAAACGGCAAAGAAAAAATATAAATTAGAGCAAATACAACAAGCGGCATTCGGAACAGTTGGGGGGATGGAAAATGTCGGGAAAAAGGCAATAATAACTGAAGGGGAAAAGTTATCCAGTTATCTTAAATCAAAAGTTTCCACTACTTTAGAAAAAGAACCATTTTGGCAAACACTAAAAGAAAATACTTACAGTGGATTAAATAAGCTTTATACGGCAACAATAGACAGATTTAATCCCATAAATCAGATTGCTAAAAAAGCAACTGGAAAGATATTGCCCGGTGAAAACCCAGAATTATTGGCACGAAGATATTTGGGAGTAAAAAGCATAGCCGAAAGCAAGATATTTTGGAAAACTACAAAATTAACTCCCGAAGGAAATCTTGAGATTACTGGCGAAGGATTATCTAAGATACTAAAACCGATCAAAAATAATTTAGACGACTTGCGGACTTTAATGGTAGCGGAAAGAGATTTGGAATTGGCGGGTAGGGGTGGGATAAAAGGAACCACGCCAAAAGAATCGCAAGAAGTGATAGATATTCTTAAAAAGGGGGCAGATTACCCTCAACTCCAAAAAACCGCTCAGGAGGTCAGAAATTACGCTCAGAATGCGATATTAGACCCACTTCACGAAGTCGGGGCAATTTCAGACGAAACATATAACTTAATCCGCCAATCAAACCAATTTTACACGCCATTCAAAAGAGTAATGGAAGAAATAGAATCGCAAGGAATGATTCCGGCTAAAACTAACTTATTTACTCCAAAGGGAGTTCCCCTCAAGGCAATCAAAGGTTCAGAGAAAGCAATTATTGACCCATTAGAGAGTTTAATTTCAGATACTTATAAAGTTACGGATTTCGTGGAAAGAGAAAGAGTGGGAAAGGCAGTGGTAAATTTGAGAAACCAAAGTCCTGAATTGGCAGAGATGATAAATCCTATTCATATAGAAAACATTTTTAAAGTTCCGAAAAACACAATCCAAGTTTTTGAAAATGGGGCAAGAAAGTTTTATCAAGTTAGTCCTGAATTATCCAAGGCAATGAATGGAATGTCTGGTTCAGATATGGGAGTGGTGATGAAAATTTTAGCATTTCCTACTAAAACATTGAGAGCCGGCGCTACTTTAACCCCTGAATTTATCGGAAGGAATCCTATTAGAGACCAATTTTCAGCTTTTGTTTATTCAAAGTATGGATATAATCCTCCGATTGATTTTGTTAAAGGAATTTGGGAAACAGTTGGAAGAGGTGATTTATTTCAAAGATGGTTGGCTTCCGGTGGGGATCAATCAATGTTTGTTTCATTGGATAGAATTTCAAATCAACAGACATTATTGGAAACTGTAAAATCTTTTACTCCACAAAGGGTTTTATTAGAATTAAAGAAATTTGCCAAGGGTCCGTTAGAACCATTAAGGGCGTTATCCACTTTTGGTGAAAAAGGGACAAGGGTAGGCGCTTTCAAACAAGCAGTAAGAAAAGGAGTATCAGATATTGAAGCCGCATTTGAATCAAGAGATATTACTTTGGACTTTTCAAGATTAGGAAGTCAAACAAAAGCAGTAAATCAGATAATCGCTTTTTGGAATGCCAATGTTCAGGGGATTGATAAATTAGCCAGAGCTTTTAAAGAAAGACCGATTCAAACTTCTTTTAAGGCGATTGTGGGAATTACTTTGCCTTCTGTTTCTCTTTATCTTCTGAACAGAAATGACCCTCGTTATCAGGAAATTCCTCAATGGCAAAAAGATTTGTTTTGGATTATTCCTGTTGGCAAGAAGGGGCCGATTATCCGAATTCCAAAACCATTTGAACTTGGTATCATATTTGGAACTGTGCCAGAACATATTTTAACTTGGATAGATAAAAATGATCCAGAGGCACTAACTACTATTCCATCGGCTATTAGCAAGGCGGCTTCGCCCGGATTTATTCCGACTGCTTTACTTCCTATATTAGAAAATACTTCCAATTATAGTTTTTTCAGGGATAGACCTATTGTGTCTCAAAGTGTCCAAAACCTTCCACCGGGATTACAGGCAAGCACTTATACTTCGGAAACTGCCAAAGAGATAGGAAAAATAATGAATTATTCTCCGGCCAAGATAGAGAATTTAGCACAAGGATATTTTGGAGGATTGGCAAATTATGTCATAGATGCTTCAGATGAGATATTAAAAGCATTAGGGATTGTTTCTCCGCCGACTCAACCATCTAAGACATTGGCTGATATACCCGGACTTAAAGGTTTCATAGTTAGAGAACCGATCGGTTCGTCTTCAGAAAGTGTTAATAAATTTTATAATATCCGGGAAAAAGCAACTCAAGCATATAATGCCGCCAAAGATTTAGCTGATAAGGGAAATATAAAAGGATCAACGAGTTATTTGAAAGAACACAAAGAAGCCCTTTTTTACAAAGGACTCAATAAGGCGGCAAATAGTTTATCTGACATTAGAAAAGCAAAAGAAAAAATTTTGATGAGCAATCTTAATCCTGACCAAAAGAAGAGAGCGATTGACGCTCTTGATAGTTTGATGACCGAAATAGCCAAGCAAGTTTTAATCGTAATCAATGAACAAAAATGAAGAAAAATTAGGAATTATTTTATCAACTTTAATTATAGGTTTGATTGCTTTTTCGTTTATTTATTCATTATTTACAGAAGAGCCAGAAGCAATTTTAAAATCGGGAAGCCAAGATAGATATTATGATTATCAAGAATTTTAAATTATGTTCAACCTATTCACCTTCATAAAAAACCTATTTAAGCCGAAAAAGAAAGAAAAGGTTTGGCGAGATGGCTTGATTCCAAGTCCTATTGACCACCGTGACATTCCTTTGAGTGCGGTTAGCACTCTAATCACCCCTGCCCCCGCAACATACAGAATACCTTATATTTTAACTCTTAAAAATCAAGGAGATAAACCGATATGCGTGGGATGTTCTGGAGCTTCAATAAAAGAATTTTGGGAAAGAAAGGAGGGAAATGCTATTGAATTTGATGGTAAATATCTATACAATAAATGCAAGGAATTGGACGGAATGCCTGATGTTCAAGGAACATATTACAGAATGGGATTGAAAATTTTAAAAGACATAGGGGCTAAACCTGTCGGAGGAAATGAAATTGATAAATACAGAATAGGCGGATATGTAAAATTAACTGATATTTCTTTTGATGGTTTAAAGAGGGCGATTTATGAGTTCGGAGCAATCTTAGCAGGTTTTAGAGGTTCTAATGAAGGTTGGCAAACAGCATATATCAGACCTCCAAGAACAGGAGAGAATATCTGGGGACATGCTATTTTACTTGTCGGGTATAATGAAAATTATTTAATCTTTCAGAATAGTTGGGGAGAATGGGGAGACAAAGGATATGGATATATTTCAAGAGAATATCTCCCTTATTTGATAGAAGCGTGGGGAATTTTAGTTGATTTGCCCAATAATTGGAAAGATTTATTGCCAAATCAAGACGAAAAGCCCTATTACTTTTTCGCCAATAACTTGTATATGGGAATGAAAAATGATGAGGTTAAGATTTTACAGGACTTTTACAAATGGAACGGTTGCCTGCCGAAAGACCATCAACCTACAAATTATTTTGGTTCATTAACGAAAGATGCGACAATTTTATATCAGCAAAGGAAAGGAATTATACCTCAATCAGGATTTGTCGGCCCTTTAACAAGAGAAGCAATAAATAATGATTTGATGTTATGCTAATCGGCAGAAAGGAAAAGAAAAAAATCTAAAATGAATGAATTCTTCCAATGAAAAAAGCTCAACGCAGAAAATTAAAAGCCAAGAGAAGAAAACTAAATCGGTTAAAAAAGGTCGAATCAATAATTACAAGCGATATTAAAGACACAGAAGGCGTTAAATTAGGCGTTTATACGCCAAAGACTATGAATACATACTCAATCACATATATCGGTTTAATTATTATGTTGTTGTCCCAATTTGGAATCCCAGAATCAGATGCGACTATTACAATAAAAACCATCGCTATTATTATCGGTGCTATCATATCTTTTTGGGGCAGATTCAGAAAAGGGGACATTAACATCTTAGGAATTAGAAAAAAATAACAAAGGTCGCGGATATTAACTAACATAAAACAATAAAATGGGAAAAGGCAAAAAGAAA
>Ga0315289_10002842_pt1 | contig 26419 bp, 22 predicted proteins | sample YL17G11_40_MG_FD_203452 | JGI IMG/M metagenome (GOLD analysis project Ga0315289, IMG submission 203452) | Sediment microbial communities from Yellowstone Lake, YNP, Wyoming, USA - YL17G11_40 | ecosystem: Environmental > Aquatic > Freshwater > Lake > Sediment | place: USA: Wyoming | collected...
ATGAGGGAGTAATGCGAGTTTTATTGATGACTCATCCTATGGTTGTGAAGAAAAAGTTGGAATATAATTATGGCGCATTTCCTCCGCTGGGACTAGCATATATTGCCTCGGGGCTTGAACAGGATAACCATAAAGTCAGGATTGTTGACTGCTTTGGAGAGGGATTACATTCCAGATCATATAGCAAGGATTATGTACGAATTGGTTTAGCAAATAGAGAAATCCTTGAAAGGATAGGACAATTTTCGCCTGATATAATAGGTATATCAAACAATTTTACTTTGTTCAGTGAAGATGCCATGAGTGTTGCCAGGGTGATAAAAGAAAGGTACCGCAATATACCGGTCATTATGGGTGGCGCACATGCGTCTATGGCCTATAACCGCATTATATCATCCCCTTACGTTGATATGGTGGTGAGGGGTGAAGGCGAATATGTTATGAGAGAAATTGTAACCTGTATGATGTTAAAAGTTCGTAAAGATAGGATAAGGGGTCTTGTATGGAAAGATGAAGATGGATCGGTACTGATTAACGAATTAAACGATCCAATCGGCGATTTAGATAACTTGCCGTCTCCAGCGTATCATCTATTGGATATGCGTCTCTATATCCACCAAAAAACGAATAATTTTGCCTATTGTAAGAAATATCCCGTGGGTCATATGATTGCAAGCCGCGGCTGTTTGTATAATTGTGTATTTTGCAGCACGTCTAAATATTTTAAGCATTTTAGAGCGCGCTCAGCGGAAAATATATTAAGTGAAATAAAGTTTTTGATAAAAAATTACAGGATACGAGAACTTCATTTTCATGATGATAGTTTATTATGTAGCTCAGATTTAGTGCAAAACCTTTGCCAGGGTATGCTAGACAATAGATTCAATATTAGTTGGCAAGCTTCCCAAGGAATGACCGTTTGGAATATCGACGGTAAAATCTTGTCATTGATGCAAAAGAGCGGAATGTATAGGATAGGCCTTCCCATAGAAAGTGGGTCAAATAAAACATTAAAGTTTATCCGCAAGCCGATAGACCTGACAAGGGTCACTGATATAACAAATGAATGTTTAAAACTAGGTATTTACACTCACGGCAATTTTATTATTGGGTTTCCATACGAAACAAGAGAAGATATCGCAGAAACCGAGGAGTATATATATAAAAGCAACATCGATTTTATAAAACTACTTATATGCCAGCCGCTCGAAGGCTCAGATCTATACGAAATTTATCGCAGAGAAGGCTGGCTCAATAATGGCACAAGGGTGCATAGTACATATGAATGCACCGGCTATGATACAAAATATTTTACAGCAGATGAATTAAACGGTATTCGTGATATAATTAATAGAAACTTCTTAAAAAATAAACTGAGAAAGCTTATGACCGTGAATGGGTTTAAAAAGATGTTGTTACCAAAAATTAATCAGCCTGATAAATGTGCCTATTTCATAAAATTAGTTTTCGTGTCATTGAAAAGATTACTAACCGGGAAAACTGTTCTTGGAGTATAAATAGCATGTTTGCGAATAATATGAAATTGCTATGCAGTTATTTATTAGGACAACCGGTAAGAAATTCTTTTCCGCGTTCGATAGGCATAGAAATTACCAATAGATGCAATCTTGATTGCGTGATGTGCCCAAGACGGCAAATGAAGCGGCTTGTCGGAGATATGAGCTTTACTTTGTTCAAAAAAATAATCGACGAAATCAAGGGAAAGATTAAATTTATTTGGTTGCAGAACTACGGAGAGCCTTTTCTCCATCCCGATATTTTTCATATGATACAATATGCTAAAGAGTCAGGCCTCATGGTCGGCGTCTCGACAAACGCTACATTAATTAAGAGTAATGTAGCAAAAGAGATCTTTAATTCAAAATTAGATTATATAATTTTTGCGGTTGACGGCGCCACCAAGGAAACATATGAAAAGATAAGAAAAGGCGCCGATTATGATGAGGTTGTCGGTAATATCAGAGTATTTCTTGGTGAAAAACGAAAAAAGAGATCTCCGATATTTGTAGTCATGCAGTGTATATATATGAAGGATACGGCAGGGGAGGTAAAGGATTTTATAAAAATGTGGGACGTAGAGGGAATTAACGGAATTCGCATCAGACAAATAACTCATACCGGACAGGGGCATTATAAGAATTTTCTCAAAAAGCCGTGTTATTGGTTATGGTATAGCGGGCACATTAACTGGGATGGCACAGTAATACCATGTTGTCAAGATGTTAATGCCATATACCCCTTAGGTAATATATTGTCTGATTCGCTGTGTAAATTATGGAATTCAGATGAAATGAATGACTTGCGGCAGGCGCACATAAAAGGGGCGTTCAAGACAATATCTTTGTGTGCTAACTGCAATATGTACCAGCCAAGCAATATATTAGTTTTCGGGAGCTCATTCTTTAGTATTTCACTTTTAAATCATCTAATCCCTATTGTAGAAAGCTATATTTCAAAGACCAGATATAGATTAATTCCTGATAAATGTAATCGAGTATAAATGAAACCCAAAGTTCTATTATTAACTTCGCCCGATAGCTCAAAAAATAAATTTTGGACATGTTCCATAACGAGTCCAATAGGTAGCCTTATGCCGCCCTGCGATCTTGCATCGATCGCAGCGGTGGTACGACAAGACGGTATAGAACCAAAGATACTTGATTTGCGGCTTTTTAAAGAACCTTTGAAAATTCTAGAAAAAGAAATCGATAAATGGCGCCCTGACGCGATTATAACAAATATGGCCACAGCCACAGCACTCGACGACTACCAAATGCTGGACGTTGTCAAGGACAGGGTGCAGAGGCGTATAGTGTTTAACTTTCATGCAATGGCCTTGCCTGATGAAATGTTTCAGCGCGGCGCTACCCATATACTCATAGGTGATCCTGAATATGCAGCATCGGAAGCTGTAGGAGGTTGTGATGGTTCCAAAAAAGGCGTATGGACATATGGTATGACTAAATCCGAACCAGGATGGATAGAGCAATTGGATAATTTACCTTATCCCGCACTCGACCTCATTGATCTTACGAATTACCACAGTTTAATTATGGGAAAAGAACCGTTTTCTATATTATTGGCAAATCGCGGATGTCCTTACGAATGTCCGTATTGTGTCATACCTTTTCTTTTTGGCCATAAGGTGAGAACGTTTTCGGTGCAGCGTACAATAGGCGAAATCAAACGAGATATAAAGGAATTCGGCATAAGGACTTTCTTTTTTATCGATTCAGCAATTAATTTAAAGCCTCAGTGGACAGCAGAATTCTGTGAGGAGATAATAAGGGAAAATCTAAAAATACGCTGGTGCAGTAATATGCGCGTGCCAAAGGTGACAAAAGAACTACTTTTGTTAATGAAAAAGGCAGGATGTTTTCGACTTTTTTATGGAGTTGAGGATTTGGATTTGATCGGACAGCTAGCCCGCATGACTACGGCCGAAGACACGCGTGATGCATTTAAGCTCACACGTGAGATCGGAATCGAAAGCGTAGCTTTTATTATGCTCTTTCCTGGTATGGATCAAACAGATAAGGGCATGATAAACCGGATTATGAAGATGATATTTTATTTAAACCCAGATGCCATACAGTGCAATTTGGCCATACCGTATCCTGGCTCAAAGCTTTTCAGCGAGTATAAAAAAACATATAAAATGTCAGAGAAATGGTCGTTATATGATCCTGCGGGGAACAGTTTACCATATATCACGGAATTGGATTTGGTGAATATCAGGCAAGCGATTTATTTACGGTTTTTCCTACGGAAACCTTTTTATTTGTGGAAAATACTTAGCCATACAGATACACGTTCTATCATGCGTTTTATCAAACATAGTTCGCCTATTTTATTTGGTGCTAAAAAATGAAAGCGAATGCCTTGTGAAAATTTTGTTATTGTCTCCTCCGTTCGTACCTGAGTATATGCGCAATGCACGGTGCGATTTTGTGTCTTTATCAGCGACACAGTGGTATCCTATATTACTCGGCTATTGCGGAGCATATCTGGAAAGCAAAGGACATAGCGTTAAACTTATAGATGCCCCGGCTCAGTATCTTGATCATAACCAGGCGCGGACCGTTATTGAACAATATCGCCCCGACCTTATTGTTTTATATACCGGCTTCATGAGCGAGGCTAACGACATAGAATTTACGGAGCCTATTATTGAAAAATTAGGTTGCCATGCGGTTATAGTCGGGCCTTATGCCGGGATAAATCCGGAATCAACTTTACGCCGCGCGCGGGTCATAAGCAAGTTAATTTTGGGAGAATTTGAATATGCAGTCGGAGAATTAGCCGAGGGCAAAAAATCACACGAAATAAATAACCTATTGTTCAAAGATGGCGAAAGGATCGCGCAAAATCCGCTGCGGCCATACCTCGTCACGCAAGAACTTGATTCCATGCCATTCATCTCGCGATTCTTTAAAGACCATGTAAATATCTATAATTATCGTACCGTTTCGGAACCGTACCCATTTATGGACATAATGACAGGCCGGGGCTGCAAATGGGGTACCTGCACATATTGTCTTTGGGTACATACATATATAAAAGGTAGGACATACAATGTCCGTAGCATGTCTAATGTCATTGAGGAACTTCGTTTTATACAGAATGACATGCCTGAGATACGCTCAATAATGATTCAGGATGACACTTTTCCGGAAGAACGCGCCGCGGAATTTAGCGAAGCAAAGATAAAAGCCGGGATTGGCATAGCATGGTCGTGTTACGCCAGAGCAGACCTTAGTTATGATGTCCTGGAATTGATGAAACGAGCAAATTGTCGAAATTTGCACGTTGGATATGAGTCCGCGTCCGATAGAATACTCAGCCTTATAGGAAAAGGCTTGACCGTAGAAAGAATGATAAAATTTACGCATGACGCAAAAAGGTCCGGCGTGCGCATACACGCAGATTTCGCCTTGGGCTTTCCAGGCGAAACGGTTGAAGACGCAAAAAAAACTATTGGATTGGCATGCAGACTTAACCCCGATACGGCGCAATTTCAGCTTATGATCCCGTTTCCGGGTACGCCATTTTATGATTATATGAAGAAAAAAGGATGGCTTAATAAAGAAGGGCAGCCCGATATGCCGCATTTTAGCAATAAAGAAATAAGAAACATGGCCAAGTCGGCATATAGGAAATTTTATATCAGCCCCCAGTATATTTGGAAATGCATTAAACATCCGCACGATCATTTCGGGAGGCAACTTAGGACAATAAGCCGTGCAATACCAGCGATCTTCTGGAAGAAATGGAGGGTGTAAATGGACTTCAAGAAGAATAATATATTGAGTGTATTATATATAGGTTTACTAGTGTTCATGCTTTTTTGGGGTTATAACCAAGTCTTTTGGACACAGTCGGATCCGACTTTGACTCTTAAAAACGAGCAGGCGTGTTACGATGCATTTGCTATATATACTTTTGCTAAGGTGATCCATCAGGAGCATGTCCATCCACAGGAGGTATATGAGACGCTATGGGGGCCGTTGCCTTACTATCTATATGCGTTGGGGTTGGATGTATTTGGAGAAAAACTCTCAAGTATCAGGGAGGTTGTGGCGTTTTTTAGCGGAATATGGGGCGCGATCATTTTTTTTATTTTATATTTTTCTACAAAAAAACCGACGTTTTCTTTCTTTATAGCCTTACTTTTTATTCCATTCTCTGGTCATATAAATTTCCATGCAAACCGAGGATATGCCCACTTTTACACTTTTATTTTTCAAGCATTGTGTTTGTTAGGCATGCTGCATTATGTAAGGAAACCAAGGATGTGGCTTTTAGCTTTAATAGGTATCATATTGGGCGTTTCATTTGAATTTAAGTATGAATTGTCATTACTTGCCCTGCTCGCAGTTCTTATGTCGCTATATATATTTGAAGGTGCCGAAGCATACAAGAATCTTAAAAGCGGGGCTTTGGCAGGCAAACAAGACAGGCGATATTTGACCTTTAGAATATCAAAGATTATACCGCTTATACTGGCGTTTCTGTATAGCGGATATCTTATCAGGCAAGGCTTCTTAGCGCAAATTCTATACATCTTTTGGATGGCCTGTGGTATATTGCTTGTCTTTGAACTAGTGTTGATGCTACTGGCATGCAAAAGTCCGCGAAAGATAGAATATAGACCATCGTCATTTTATCTGCGTATTATGACGGTTGTGCTGCCGTTTTTGTTCATAATATGCGCTTTTTTTATTCATCTTTGGTTCGCAACCGGCACACAAATTGCAAAAGAGTCGCTCCTGCAACTATTTGGCACGTCTAATCAAATTACAAGAATGAAACTCTGCTCGCCGGCCATGTCGGAAGAAAATGCATTATATTTCGCATATGCCCACCCTATTACTGTTGAGCAGGTTGCACTTTGGTGTATCTGCGCCATTTTAATATATGCGATTTTCTTTTTTATAAAAGATATTTCTTTAAGAGGACTGATAACGGCATCGGGTATTTTTGCCGTTTTTATTGCCCTCATGATTAAAAACGTGGCACTTCTTTCCATGTATTATTTTACCGCCATCATAAGTGTGGCATTATGGGCAATATTTCTATATGCGCTATGGAAATCTAGAATGGATTTTCTTTTGCCGGAATTTATGGTTTTTCTTTCTTTTATAATGTTCGGCACGTTGAGTTTATTACGCGAATCGGCGAGCCTTGATCTGCACGTATGGTCGCTTTTTCCGCCTTTAATCGGATGTATTTTGTTATTGATGCACAGGGATGCCTTTGCGCGCGAATTCAGCTGGCTAAAAGCAGGTTCCCTTATTGCCATATTCTATTTCGCGATACTGAATTGGGCACAAGTTGAAACTTGGAATCTTTTGCGCTGCCAAGATGCGACTAATACGTACTATAAAGCGGTTGACAGTGAATTCGATTTATTAATACCCGTAGAAACAGCGTCCCAGCTGCAAATGATGAAACGATATTTCTATGATAACCTTGGCAAGGACGAGTATATTTTCATTTTTAGCGGCCATTTTTATCCCTACTTATTTACGCCAAATGGTATTCCCATGCGGCGCCTGAATAGTTTTCAAAACGCAAACTATTATGATGAAGAGCGCATGCGGTCTCTTTTTAAGAACAAAAATATAAAATTTGTGTTATTTTCGGTAGGAGGGACAGCCTATAATTCAGACCGCGCCATTGCCAACTTTCCGAAACTTTATGCGTATATTTCGCAAAAATATTCTAAAACTGATACACAATTTTTAAATTTTGTTGTGTATAAAAGAAAGGAATAGACTTGTCGGAGAATACAGACAAGAAGGCAGGATATCAATAGATCATGATTTTAATAAATCCGATGTCAACGAAATTCGGGATATTCGAAAAATACGTGCCTCTTAGCGTTCCCATAGGCATAGGCTATCTAGCGGGTTATCTGATATCTAATGGTAGAAAAGTCAAGATAATCGACGAACATATTAGTCCTATATCCAAAGATTTGCTTGAAGATGCCATTAAAAAAATAAACCCGCCTTATATTTTTGGCATTTCAACCTTAACCGCCTGTGCGAAGAGAAGTTACGAGATTGCAGAAACGATTAAAAATTTGTACCCGGAATCAAAGATCATTTTGGGCGGAATTCATCCTACTATTCTACCGGACGAGATCTTGGAAAACCGTAATATTGATTTTGTTGTCAGAAGCGAAGGAGAAACTATTCTCGTTGAACTTTACGATGCCATTAAAAATAATAGCGATTACTCACAAATAAGAGGAATATCGTTCAAAGGGGGCAATAATGTCATACATAACCCCAGCGCGAACTTACCGGATTTGAAGCAACTGCCGCCATTTCCTTATTATCTTTTTGACAAGAATCTGGACCGGTATAATTTTGGTTTTATAGCGAGTTCCCGCGGATGCCCTTATAATTGCATATTTTGCAGCCAGAGGATTATTTCCGGCCATAGATTTCGTTATGTGCCGTCGGAAGTTGTGATTAGCGAAATAGATCTCCTTATAAACAGGTACAGGCAAACTCATATCAATTTTGTAGATGACAGTTTCACGGTGAATAAGGAAAGAATCGCGCAGTTATGCGAAGATATGATAGGAAAACGATTTTATGAAAAGGCGACTTTTGACTGCCAGACAAGAGCGGATGCCGTAGATGATGATATGTTAGAGTTATTAAAAAGAGCGGGTTTTCGATTGATTAATTTTGGATTGGAAACCGCTTCGGAGAGATTGATGGTTTTGTTAAATAAAAAAGAGACGGTCCGGGAAAATATCGATGCGGTAAGATTAGCAAAGAAGCACGGGTTTGGCGTATCCGGAACGTTTATATTCGGGTTACCTACCGAGACCAGAGAAGAAAGGTGGCAGGCGTATAGATTAGCCAAGGAGCTGGATTTAGATTATGTCAGATTTAATAATGCCACGCCATATCCGGGGACTGAATTATATGAGATAGCCAAGAGAGAAAATAGGCTTTTCATAGAAGAAGATTGGACCAACCTTAATGCGTGCGGATCATTGGCGCAGGATTCAATAACAGGGTCAAGGCTTCCTTATGTGCCATTAACATGCGACGAGGAGACGTTAAAGCGGGACACAATCAAGGCCAACCTCTTTTTTTCTTTGAGAATAAATAGAATCTTTAAACTGCTGGTCAAAAGAGTCGGCCCGGCAGGATGGTTTTACCTTCCGCCGAGATGGTATTTGAAGCCGATGGAATGGGTTTCGCTTATTCGGCTTGGAATGAAGCTGGTAAATTCTTTGGTCAAAAGCCTTATTTAAAATGCCAGTCTTTGCAAGAATAACCGATGATCATAGGTAATATTAATGGGAAGAATTGACAATTTCTGCGAAAAATTTGCCGATAAACTGATATGGATACTTATTCTTGTTTATGCTTCAGTCTTCAGTTACATATGTTTCTTGAAGTACGCCTCGTTTAATTATCACGATTGGGATTTTGCAAGCGATGTGAGTATTTTATGGAATAGCGTTCATGGTAAAATGCTTTATTACCCGTTTTTGGAAGAAAATATTTTTGGCGCTCATCTATACTTGATAATTTTGCTATTTGTGCCCGTGTACGCGGTTTTCCAGCATCCCTTGACTCTTCTATTTATGCAAAGCCTGTTTTTGGGATTAGGCGCATATCCACTGTATCTCCTTGCGCGGCTCTTGCTAGATAAAACTACTGCTATAACAGTTAGCATTATATATCTGCTGTATCCCTCTCTCGGCTATATTAACTTATTTGAGACGCATTTCGAAATATATGCGATCTTTTTTCTTTTCTTCGCTCTGTATTATTTCGAAAAGGAAAAATTCAGGTATTTTCTATTATTTTCAATTCTTGCCATGATGTGTAAGGAGAACGTAAGTATTGCCGTTTTCATGCTGGGTATTTATGCCGCAATCAGAAGGAGGCCTCTAAAATGGATACTGATCCCAACTGTATTCAGCCTTTTTTGGTTTCTGTTATCCGTACGATTTATCATCCCGTATTTCGCAAAAGATGCCCGGATGTATCAAGAAGGGTTTATGTTCGGACTCTATTATGGGCATCTGGGCAGCACGCTGCTTGAGATAGTGAAGAATATAATATTACACCCTGTTCAAGTTATGGAATATGCGCTTTCTCCGGCAAAAGTTATTTATATAGCCCAAGTTTTATTGCCTACCAGCTTTCTTGTTTTTTTAAGTCCGGAAACTCTTTTTATTACTATACCGGTATTCATGCAAAACCTGTTATCCGCAGCACCCACCCATTCTCAGATATATTTTCAATACGTGGCCTTGCTCGTTCCTTTTATATTTTATTCCTTCGTCCACGCCCTACGGAGGATCTTTAATGAAAGTTTTTGGTTTAGATATAAAGCACAGCTTATTATTGTTCTTCTAATAGTTGCCGTTTGTTCAGCTGTTTACTTAAAAGCGCCGCAATTATATCCGCTGAGATATATCAAGCAATATAAAATTGATGACTTGTCGCGTAAAAAGGAAGAGTTAATAAGGGTAATACCCAAAAATGCAGCCGTTATTTCAACATTTCAATTTATGCCCAAATTGGCAGAGCGGCGCGACCTTTATTCGATGCATCTAGTTTCGACCGGTTTACGGATGTATACGCAGGTTAAATATGAACCCCCTGTCAATTTGGAATACGCATTAATAGACTTTAATGAACCCTTGATGATAAATTGCTTTTTCCCGCCCGATGCTCCCGGAAACATCAGGCATTTTCTTGAAAACGGCGGCTGGAAAGTCTTTGATGCGGTAAACGACATAGTATTATTTAAAAAAGGCTGCTTAGGAGGTTACAATCTCTGTGAGTATGTTCAGGAGCCGGCTATTGAACATCAGTCTAACGTAAATATCGCTCATAAATTTGAATTTTTTGGATATGACATAACGCAAATCGGTTCCGGCAAGGACCTGCGTTTGACATATTATTGGAAGCCCGGTTTGAATTACGATGAGCCGCTAGGCCTCGTGCTTCGATTTGTGGATTCACATGGTGTAGTGAGGCTGGATGTTGGCCATAGCCTGGGGTATAGGATATATCCTTCATCTGCCTTATTGACAGGTATGTTAATAAAAGAACGGCATAACGTCCTTATCCCTTCTTACATATCGGCAGGTAAATACAAGATCATGGGGGTAATATTTGCCTTGAACAGCGGTAAGATATTACCCGTGGATGCGGGTGCCTCGGCCGAAGACGGCCGCGCTTTTGTCTTAGGCGATGTTTTAATTGGACAATAAGCGACTTAATAGTTATACTGTTCTTAGAAGGAGCTAAATATGAAAAATAAGATTTTGATTATAAAATTAGGGTATTCCGAAACCCTGGATAAGGAAATAGGGGTTACGACCAGCCTCGGAGATGTCCTAAGAACTACGGTGATATTAAATTATCTGAAAAATGATGATGTTACATGGCTTGTTGATGAAAAAGCCTACCCCTTATTGGGGAAGAATCCCCATATAAGCAGAATATTGATTTTTAATCTTGAGTCAGTTCTAGAGCTCCAACGCGAGCGATTTGATACGGTAATAAACATGGAAAAGGGCGCCGGTATTTGCGCTTTAGCCGACTCCATAAATGCCTGGCGCAGGTTTGGATTTCGATTTGACTCTGAAAATGGCGTCGCCGAGGCTTACGACGGAGCGGAAAAAGTCTTAAGCTTATGCCTCGATCCCGATAAGAAAAAAGGGAATATCAGATTCTGGCAGGATGCGCTAGCCTCAATGATAGGCAGGAAGTGGACGGAAAACGATGAATATACCATAGGTTACAAGCCGAAATCATCCGTCAAATACGATATAGGGTTTAATTGGATAGCGGGCAGCAAATGGCCGAATAAGATGTGGCCAAAAAGATCATGGAAACAGCTGGAGCGCCTTTTGCGGAATAAATATTCTATATCCTGGCAACGCGGCCTGAACGATCTATACGAGTATATGGACTGGCTGAATTCCTGCCGCCTTATCGTTACAAGCGATAGTTTGGGAATGCACCTGGCAATAGCGCTTAAGAAGAAGGTTGTAGCTCTTTTTGGCCCCACATCCTCAAAAGAGGTATACCTTTACGGAAGGGGCGTAAAGATCATGCCAAAGAGCCCTTATAAATGTATACCCTGTCTTGATTCGCAATGTATGCAGAAGAAGACCTGCATGGAGTTTATTGACGCAAAAGCCGTTAAAGATGAAATAACGAACTTGTTAACCCAAATTTTGGGATTAAAGAAAAATAGATGACTGATTATTACAGAATAGATAATCATAAGCTAATGTTTCACATAGATAGGCTGCATGACTGGCTCAAGGGCAAATCGATTTGTCCGATTTATCTTGAAATCGCGCCGGCGGGAGGTTGTAACCACAGGTGCATTTTTTGCGCGCTTGATTACCTGGGATATGCTGCCGCTTTCATAGATACGAATACTCTTAAATCTACTATAAAAGAAGCGGGCCGCTTAGGTGTGAAAAGTATAATGTATGCGGGGGAAGGGGAGCCCCTGCTTCATAAGGATATACTCGGTATAGTAAAATATACCAAGAAGTCAGGTATTGATACGTCAATTACAACAAACGGTGTTTTGCTTAACCGCAAACTATCCGGCGCTATTCTTGGATTTTTAAGTTGGATCCGATTCAGCCTTAACGCGGGAAGCAGTAATAACTACGCGAAGATTCACAGGACGCGTAAGGAAGATTTCCGCAAGGTTGTGGACAACATCAAAGAAGCCGTGAAGATCAGAAATAGTAACAGATGGGGCGTTGCGATAGGCGTTCAATCGGTTCTTATCCCGGAGAACGCAGGAGAAATTTTATCGCTGGGGCGTTTACTAAAAGATTTAGGCGTAGATTATTTTACCGTGAAACCGTATTCTCAGCACCCGTTAAGCCACTCATCCATAAGCGGGAGATTCAAATATAAAGACTACGCCTACCTGAAAGAGGAACTTGATGGCTTGGAAGATAAACATTTTCATGTCGCTTTCCGTGAAAATACTATCAATAGATTAAGCATGGCCAAAGATTATAAACGATGTTTAGGTTTGCCATTCTGGGCTTATATCAATGCTTGCGGCGACGTATATGCCTGCAGCGCCTTTTTAGGGAAGGATGAGTTTTGCTACGGAAATATCTATAAGACCGGCTTTAAGAATATAATGATGGGTAAAAAACGAGCGGCAATTATAAAAAGAGCGGGTTCGGTCTTGGACACAAACAAATGTCGGCAAGTTTGCCGTTTGGACAAAATTAACAGTTACTTATGGGAACTTACTCATCCCGGGCCGCACGTTAATTTTATTTAGCTAAACAGGAGGCAGCCATTTTGATGGCTAAAGGCATAAGAAAAAAAATTTTGCTCGATCTCTACGCTATGATGCTTAAGATACGACTTTTTGAAGAGCGCATAGTCAGATTATATCCGAAACAAAAGATGAGAACGCCCGTTCATTTGTATATCGGCGAAGAAGCTATTGCCGCCGGTGTTTGCAAATACTTAAAAAACGATGATCTGATATTTACGACCCATAGATGCCATGGTCATTGTATCGCAAAGGGCATGGAACTGTCTCGAATTATGGCTGAGTTATATGGCAAGAAAACAGGATGCTGCAAAGGTAAAGGCGGTTCGATGCATCTGGCTGACCGCAATCACGGGATATTAGCTACTTCTGCGATTGTCGGAGGAGGCATTCCTATCGCGGTAGGCTCAGCCCTTAGTTTCAAGTTTAAGAAGAAAAAAAATGTTGTAGTTTCGTTTTTTGGAGACGGCGCAGTCGATGAAGGCGTATTCTATGAAAGCCTGAATTTTGCCGCATTGAAAAAGTTGCCTATATTATTTGTTTGTGAAAACAATTTTTATGCCACTAATTCCCCGTTACGTGCACGGCAGCCTTTGGATAACATCTTCGAGAAGGCGAGAGTATTTGGAATTGCCGGATATAGGTGCGACGGCAATGATGCGATAAAAGTAATGTCCATTGCATCCCGCCTTATAAGTGGCATAAGAAAAGGTTCCGGGCCGTATCTTCTGGAATGCAGGACATACAGATGGAAGGGTCACGTGGGGCCTGATTGTGATGTTGAAAATGGATGCCGGCCGCAGTATGAAGTGGAAAAGTGGATGAGACGCTGCCCGATCGGAAAACTTGAGCGCTCATTGGTTAAGAGGGGCCTCGTGGATAGCGGAAAGATAGCAAAAATGCGGGATGGCATTGAAAAAGAGATAGACTCCGCATATGCTTATGCCAAGAATAGTCCGCCTCCCGCCCCCGGTGATGTTTACAAAGATGTGTACTATAAGGAATCGTGATGCCCTGGACAAAAGTAGCTATAGAAAATGGTTATAAAGGTTCTTTGCCTGTGGAGGAAAATAATAAAAAGCGCATCATGAGCTACAGGGATGCGTTGAAAGAAGCTCTCGGGCAGGCACTGAGGCGCGATCCTAGTGTCTTTGTAATGGGGGAAGGCATAGACGATTCCGGAGGTGTCTTTGGATCTACACTTGGCCTGCACAAAGAGTTTGGGGGCAGAGTATTTGATACGCCCATAGCTGAAAATGCCTTAACCGGAATAGCCACAGGTGCTGCTCTCTCGGGTATGAGGCCGGTTCTTGTCCACATGAGGATGGATTTTTTGCCGACTTCTTTCGACCAAATTATAAATCACGCGTCAAAATTATGCTATATGTCAGGTGGAAGGGTGTCGGTTCCGATAGTTATAAGATCTATAATAGGAAAGGGCTGGGGCTCGGCTGCTCAGCACTCCCAAAGTCTTCATGCGTTATTCATGCATATGCCGGGAGTAAAAGTGGCGATGCCGGCCAGCCCATATGACGCAAAAGGACTATTGCTTTCGAGCATAGCTGATAATAATCCCGTCATTTTTATCGAGCACCGCTGGCTATATGACATGAAGGGGCATGTTCCTGAAAAAGAATATATTATCCCGTTTGGCAAAGGGTTGATCGCGAAAAAAGGTAAAGACGTGACAATAATCGCCTTTTCATTAATGGTTCGGGAATCCATGAAAGCAGCCGCTCTACTGGAAAAAGAAGGTATCAGCGTCGAGATCATAGATCCGCGGACCATCCGCCCTTTTGATACTGAGATTGTGATTTCTTCCCTCAGGAAGACAAAGCGGCTCATAATCGCTGATTTAGGATGGCGTAGCGGCGGTATGGGCGAGATAATAACGGGGCGGCTTTATAATAAAATACGAAAATTTCTAAAATCGGATGTACAAATTATTGCCTCCCCGGATACCCCTACGCCAAGCAGCTATTATCTGGAAAAGGTATTTTATAAAGATGTAAGCGATATTATAAAAGCAGTAAGAAAGGTCCTCTCATGAACGACTTAAAACTAAGCATAATCATGCCAGCCCTTAATGAGGAAGACAATATAAGGGAGGCCATTGACAATAGCTTGGAAGCCATCAGGACTTTCGGCATAGATGGGGAAATAATCGTTGTCAATGACGGCTCAAGCGATAGGACTCAGAAGATAATTGAAGAAAAGGCGGAAGAATATAAGAATATCATACGTATCATAAGACACGATAAGCCAAAGGGCATAGGTGCGTCATTTTGGGATGGTGTTGACGGGGCGAACGGCAATATAATCGTTATGATTCCGGGTGATAACGAAAATGATCCTAAAGAGACATTACGTTATTATATGCTTTTGGAACACGTTGACATTGTGATCCCTTTTATCTTTAACAGAGAAGTTAGATCAGCTTTCAGGAATGCGCTTTCTCTTATTTTCAGATTTGTGATAAATACCACATTTCTGGTTAATTTTAACTATACCAACGGCACTGTACTCTACAGAAAATCTATTTTAAAAGAGCTGGATTATCATTCAAATAGTTTTTTCTTTCAGACAGATATGTTAGTAAGGGCGGTGAAAAAGGGCTATCTCTTTGCGGAGGTTCCGTATAGATTGGGGGTGAGAAAAAAGGGTTCTTCAAAAGCTATCAGCTTTCCCTCTTTCTTGAAGGTAGCAAAAGGCTATATAAAGTTGGTAAAAGATTATTATTTCAGCAAGGACAGCGCGAAATCCAGCCGGTTTACCAGTGATTCCTTAACCGCCGCAAGACGTATTTCTTCATAATTTAATCCCCTTCGGGGAGACTTCGTACTCCCCTTCGGGGAGGGAGCTCGGGCTCCACTAAACATGTTTCAATGAGAGAAATCATATGGGAGAACTTGTACTAGACGGACATAAATTGTTATGGCACAAGGAACGCGTAGAGGCGTGGTTAAAAGGCGAGAGAATCCCGCCCATCACAATTGACTGCGCCCTGACGAGGAGGTGCTCGTATAGATGTATTTATTGCTACGGCACGCTTCAGGCAAACGATGAAAAGAGAATGACAAAAGATGTTATATTATCTTTTCTTGATGATGCGGCGGATATCGGCGTCAAGGCAATAAGTTTTGTCAGTGATGGCGAGAGCACTTGTTCTCCTCATATATACGATGCTATACTACATGGTAGGGCTAATGGTTTAGACATGGCATTGGGAACCAACGGATACCTTCTTAAAGAAGAAAAACTGCAATATATATTACCGGCCCTGACCTATATACGTTTTAACATGTCGGCGGCAGCGCCGGCGAGATACGCCCAAATCCATGGGTGCGGCGAGAAGTGTTTTTTTAAAGTATTGAAGATAATTTCCGAATCCGTCAAGATCAAAAAGAAAAAAAAGCTTAATGTAACGATTGGGCTGCAAATGGTCTTTTTACCAAGCTTAAGAGACCAGGTAATTCCCCTTGCGAGATTGGGCAAGGAACTGGGCGTCGATTATACTATTTTTAAACATTGCAGCGATGATGAAAAAGGCAGTTTAGGGGTAGACTATTCAAAATATAAAACTTGTATTGAATTATTAAAGGAAGCCGAAAAATATTCAACGCCGTCTTATAAAGTAGCCGTTAAATGGTCGAAGATTTTAAGCGAAGGCAAGAGGCGGTATAAAAGCTGCTTAGGCCCGCCTTTTATCATGCAGTTTTCCGGTTCCGGTTTGGTCGCGCCCTGCGGCATGCTCTTTAACAAGAAGTATAAAAGATACCATATAGGAAATATTGCCGAAAGTTCGTTTAAAAAGATATGGCAAAGCAGGAGGTATTGGGATGTCTTGGATCTTATTGCGTCCGATAAGTTTGATCCGAGGACAATGTGCGGCACCTTATGCCTTCAGCATAAAGTAAACGAATTTCTCTGGGATCTAAAAAATGGGAACGCGAAGTTATATACACCGAAGGGCAATCCTCCGGAGCATATAAATTTTATATAACGACTAAGGGCGTATGATATGAACGTTTTGTATTGCGGCACAGTCACGTTTTTCACAGCGTTTCTTTTGCATTTTTTTATCTGGAAAATTCATATTCCAAGAGGTAATCACACTAAAATACTCTTGTATATTTTTTTCGGCACTTTTATCGCGGGCTCGCTCATAATTACGAAGAACCCGCTGATTTTCATGTCGGGTGCCGCATACATCGAAACATTTCCTGATTACTTAGAATTGTTTATTTTTTATACCTCTTTGACGTTAGCGTACCTTGCCACATATTCGGCGATAGAAGTCGATAGTCCGTCTCTTGCGATTGTTAAAATAATAGCCGATAACGCCTCTTCCGGATTGGAAAGGGAGGAGGTATGTGATATTTTAAACGACGAAATTCTCGTAAAGCGGCGTATTGATGATCTGATCAAAGACAAGATGATTTACCTGACAGGCGATAATCGCTACAGGATAACAAAAAAAGGTTTAATAGTAGCCAATATATTTATAACTTTCCGCAGCATATTAAAAGCGCCCAAGGGGGGCTGATGAAATGGCCTATCTACTTTTATTAATTCCGCTTTTAGGACTGCTGGTTAATGCGGCGGCGCAGATCTTTTTGTACAGAGTAAGGCCGGATAAGGGGTTACTAACTTCTATATTTATTGCATTTGCGGCCGGTCTTTTCGCGCTTGTACTATGTGCATTAATCCTATACGGAGAGGCAAATAAAAAAGACTTTAGCGCTCAGCTGGTATCGGATGTAATCATATATGCCTTACTTTCGTATTGCTACTTTCATTTTCTGAATTTAGGTGAAACGGCCAGGCGAATAAGGATCTTGAGGGAGCTAGCAGAAGCTCCGGCCGGGCTTACTACCGGAGAATTACTCGGGCGGTATAATGCGCGAGAGATCCTCGAAAGAAGGATATCGAGGCTGACTAAAAGCGGACAGATCGTATTAAAAAATGGAAGATATTATATAAAGGGCCGCGCCGTCCTTTTAATGGCAAAGATCTTGGGTTTTATGAAAATAGCTATGCTTGCCGAGGAAAGCGAGATCGGATTAAAGTGGAAGCGATAATTATCCCTAAGAACTATAACTACATAGGCGTCTTTTTGACGTTCGCGTGCAATTTGAAATGCAGTTATTGCATAAATTATTTTGAAGATAGGCCGATAAAAAGAAAAACTATTTCCGGGTCATATTGGGCGGAAGGGCTTAATCGTCTTGTTTCCAGAGATGATATGCCGGTTACATTACAAGGGGGTGAGCCCAGTTTGCATCGGGATTTTTTCTACATAATAAATAATCTTAAGCCTGAGTTAAACATTGATATACTGACTAATATGCAGTTTGACGAACAGGAATTTATGAAACGCGTACATCCGGACAGGGTTAAAAGAAATGCGCCTTATGCCTCTATCAGAGTAAGTTATCACCCCGAGGAGATGGATTTGGACGATACAATCAGAAAAGTCAAGAACATGCTGCAGAACGGCTTCAGTGTCGGTATTTGGGGCGTGACGCACCCTAAATACGAAAAGATAATACTTGAGGCGCAGGAGAAGTGCGGGAGATTAGGAATAGATTTTCGCACGAAAGAGTTCCTCGGCGAAGACAGCGGATTGCTTTACGGTGATTATAGGTATGAAGGCGCCTGCGCGAGGCGGGTGAAAAAAACAGTACAGTGTCGTACTACAGAACTACTTATCGATAGCGCGGGAAGTATTTTTCGCTGCCATGCTGACCTATACGCAGGCCGTAATAACATCGGCCATATACTTGATCCGAAATTCAAGATAGAAGATAAGTTTAGAAACTGCGATTACTTTGGCTATTGTAATCCTTGCGACGTGAAAATTAAAAATAATAGATTCCAGCAATACGGACATACGTCAGTTGAAATAAAACTGAAAAGGCCGTAGATTTTGAGAAAATACATACTTATTATAGTTTTAGTAGGTCTCGCAGTATATGCCAATTCCGCGTTCAACGGCTTTGCGTGGGATGACGAATTTCTCATCCTGAAAAACCCTTCCATAATGTCCTGGAACTATGCCTGGATTCATTTCGTTTTGGACCTCTACCATTCCTTCTCAAATTATTATAGGCCGGTACAAATGATCACTTATATGGCTGATTTTTCTTTGTGGCGTTTAAACCCGTTCGGATACCACCTGACAAATATACTTTTGCATATAACGGCGTCCGTCCTGCTATTTCTGTTTATTTTTTTGATAGCAAAAGATAAGAGAGTAGCCGCAATAGGAGCCATTTTATACACCGTCCATCCGGCAAATACGGGTGCCGTCGCATATATTGCGGGGAGAGCGGATATGCTGGCGGCCATTTTTACGTTATTGTCTTTCATGTTCTTTTACGCCCACTTTAAATCACGGAGCGCTAAAGGAGCGATCACTTATTATATTGCTTCATTAGCTTCCTTTTTGATGGCGCTTTTGTCGAAGGAGATTTCAATAATAATCCCGATTCTCTTATATTGTTACCGTTTATTTTTTATAGACGATCGCGAGGCCGAAAGAAGCAAAGAGATCATCAAGTTCAATTATATGTCGGGGTTTGTTATTATCTTAGGCGTATACCTTATTTTGCGCTTGTATGCCTTGAATTTTCAGGAATTGGGGCTCTTTGAAAGTAAATACACGCTGTATTCGAGGTTATTGACTTTTTTAGAGGCGCTCGTCGCCTATTTCGGAATAATCTTTTTTCCGGTCGATCTGCATATGGAGCGGAGCGTCCCATACGCTGCTTCATTCCGGGATAGTGCCGTTTTATATTCCGCCATAGGCGCACTTCTTATAATATGGATTGCCGTCAGAATAAGGAGAGTATCGAAAGAAGCTTTTTTTGGGTTGTTGTTTTTCTTTATTGCGCTTTTACCCGTCAGCACTATATTTCCGATGAACAGCAATATGGCGGAGCACTGGCTGTACATACCGCTTATGGGCATAGCGCTCTCATCAGGAGCTATAGGAATATATCTATGGGACAGCAGGGCAAAACTGAAACCGCTGCTCGCGTTTTTATTTACCGCCTATTTTATATTTTTCTCATACCAAACCGTCGACAGAAACTTAGACTGGCGCGACAATTTTACTATATATAACCATACTATAAAATATACACCGTCAAGCATAAAGATACTTAATAACCTGGGAAATCTGTACCATGATAAAAAGGACCTTAAAAAAGCGCTTGAGTTTCATAAAAAGGCCGTTGAAGTCAATACCGGTGAGCACAGGACGCGTGTTAATCTCGGCATAGACTATGAGGATATGGGCTCACTCGACGAGGCATTGAAACAGTACAAATTGAGCAGGCTCTTGAGGCCTGATTATGCGCTGGCGTATCTGCACGAAGGGAATATATATTTAAAAAGAGGGGAGATAGACAAAGCGGCAGATTGTTATAAACGCGCCGCGCAATATGACGAATTTAACGTAGACGCCCGCAACAAATTGGGCAATATCTATTTTGACAAAGGCATGTACGAAGAATCAAAAAAGGCCTACGAGAAGGTACTGGAGATAGATCCTTATGCCGCCGGCGGCCATAATAATCTGGCGAATGCGTTGAGTAAGCTGGGGTTAAATGAGAAAGCGGTAGAAGAATACAAAAAGGTGCTGGAACTGGACCCCGAAAATGCCGAGTACCTCTTTAATTTGGGGACTGAATACGGAAAGCAGGGAAGATACGACGATGCTATAAAGATATTAAAGGAAGCGCACCGGCTGCGGCCGAGGCATATCGCCACCTTAATAAACTTAGGAGCGGCCTCTTTTCATAAAGGAGATTTCGTTTCTGCGAAGCGGGAATGGAGCAAGGTATTGCGCATAGATCCTCAAAATGAAATAGCGAAAGATTATTTAAAGCGAATAAAGAAATAGGGACAGCGCCCTATGTTCCAGGGTCAGACCCTAGCAGTTTTAATTCACTGTCAAGGGTCTGACCCTACACTTGGGCGTTGTCCCTATTTTCTATTTTCCACTTGACAATCCAGATAAAACCATTATACTATATATTACTGAAAACAAAAGAAGACTATCTTGTTTATATTTGCATTATTTAAGATGTTTAGGTAATAAAATAGATAAAAATAGATGAAGCAGTATAAAAAAAGAATAACATGGAAAAGACATTTTTTACAGTTCAAGAATTGGCGGAATACCTCAGGATGAGGCCGATTACCATTTACAAGCATGCTTCTCGCGGCGACCTGCCGGGTTTTAAAGTAGGGGCCACGTGGCGATTTAAGAAATCGTCTGTCGATAAATGGATAGAGGAGCAGGAGAGAAATATTGCGAAGAACAAGCCCAATTGACGTAAAGCGCGCCGAGGCGCTCCAGCGGGAAAAGATGGCATTTTTGGATATGCTGGCCTCGGCGATCAATCATGAGATAGCCAATCCGCTCAGCATAGCGAGAGGCCAGTGCGAGGCATTTGTCCTAGGATGGAAAGAGGGACTGTATAAAGATAAGCCTCGTGATGAGTTGATAGCAAAAAGCGTACTAATAATGGAAAGGGTTATAAAAGAGACTGACCGCATCGCCGATATAACTAAAAGGCTCACAGATTTCGTAAAACCCGGCAAAGCGACAAAACCCCAAAAAATAAACGTAGCGGATGAGATCGCGGAAGCATTGACCTTCCTGAACGCGGAGATCGGGCTTTCCGATATAGAGATCAAAAAAGACATTCCGCCCGACCTGCCTTTCATAACAGCCGACAAGAAACATATTCAACAGATCTTCTTTAATGTTATAAAAAACGCCGTGCAGGCCTTAAAGGAACGGCGCGCCATAGAAATAATAGGAAAAAAAGAGGACTCGTACTTGCGGTTCGAAATTAAGGATGCCGGTTCGGGCATAAGAGAAGGGGATATGAAGAAGATATTCGTGCCGTTTTTTACTACAAAAACCAACGGAACGGGCCTGGGGCTTTTTATAGTCAAGCAATTGACGGAAATAAATAAAGGTAGGATAGAAATTAAAAGTAAAATAGGGGAGGGGACTTCAGTTATATTATATCTACCTATTGCCTGAATAAATTAAAAGAGCAACTACCTATTGGCGTGCGGAGAATCTGATGACGAAGATATTACTGGTTGACGACGAGATAGATGTCTGCGATTTTATGCTGAGATTTTTCGAGGAGAGAAACTTCGAGGTATCAAGCGCCACTAACGGAAACGACGCCTTGCTTATGATGGAAGAAAATCGGCCCGATATCATTTTATTGGATATCAGGATGAAAGATAGAGACGGCATAGAGATATTGAAGGAGATGAGGAACATAAACGGCGACGCCAAAGTAGTGATGGTCACTTGCGTGGACGATGCGGAGGCGATGAAGGAAGCAAAAAATCTGGGCGCCGCCGCATACATAACCAAGCCGCTCGTTTTGAGCGATTTAATGGAAGTCGTGCTCCGTAATCTGGGCGGGCGCCGTAGTTTCTTCAATCTCAGGAGAAATCTTAGATAATGCATAACGCCAATCATGATTGTACGAATTGGAAAGACGTAGAAGACCTGTTTTTTAGTAAAGTACTTAAAAAAGAGGAGCTCAAGGCGCCGTATAAAGTAGAGGGCCTGTTTAAGGAACGACTCTACTCTGACGGCGAAGAATTTCACAAAAGCCGCAGAATAATATCCGATTATCAGGAGACCCTCTTCAATGCCTCCCGAAGCATGATACGGTTTAAGAAGCCCCAGCGCCTGATAAAGATGATAGATAAGATAATAAACGAGAAAGTCGGCGTGACCCATTCAGCCGTATTACTTTACGATAGCGATAAGAATTCTTATGTTCTAATGGATTCGAGAGGCGCCAAGGGCAAAAAGATCCCCGTCGGATACATACGGCTCGACCCTAAAAGCCCCCTCATAACCTTATTCAGCGAAAGAAAAAATAGGTTTATTTCGGAAGGCGGCGCCATAGCTTTTAAGGATTTAAGATGGATACTGGAAAGCGGCCAGCTTCTGACCAAAGACGCGTCTTTTCATAATAAATTAAGATTGGTGTCGAAGGAGATGGAATTGCTCGACGCTGAGCTGTGTATTCCGTGCTTCTTTAAAAGAGAATTGCTCGGCATATTGATTTTGGGCAAAAAGGTATCCGGCAAAGATTTTTTGCGGGAGGAGATGAACCTATTTGCGACGCTCGCAAATGACGCGGCGATGGCCATAGCCAACGCCAAACTTATAGAAAACCTGCAGAAGAAGGTTGACGAAGTAGGGCATCTCTACGAAAGAGAACATACCCTTTTTATAAATACCGCTATCGCTCTCGCCACTGCCGTGGATGCGCGCGACGCTTATACGCAAGGCCACGCGGAACGCGTAACGAGGTACTGTTTGGCCATTGCCGAGGAATTAAGCAGTATGCCGGAAGCGCGCGCCAACGGCCGATTCAAAGAGATGCTGCATATTACTGCGCTTTTGCATGACATAGGCAAGATAGGCATACCCGATGCCATCCTGAATAAGAAGGGCTCACTCAGCGCCTCTGAAAAGAAGATAGTCGAAAAGCATCCCGAAGTAGGAGCCTCGATACTTGCTCCCATACCAGAACTGAATGACATATCGAAGTTTGTAAGGTTTCATCAGGAATGGTATAACGGCAACGGTTATCCGAACGGCTTAAAAAGGGACGAGATACCCACCATATCAAGAATAGTCAGCGTAGCAGATACATTTGACGCTATTACTTCGGACAGACCATACAGGAAGAGGGGAAACAATGAAGCGGCGTTAAAGGAAATAAAGGAAAGCGCCGGAATACAATTTGACCCACAGGTCGTAGACGCCTTTATGAAGGCTTACAATAAAGGGAAGATTAACAATGCGGGGCATTAGAGAAACTGATTGACCCATTCGACCCCTCGACGGGGGCTCAGGGTCAACCCTGAGCAAGCAATGATTTTTCAGCTAGAGGCGCGTCGAAAGGGTTGACAAACTTTTGTCTTTGTGTTAGATTTTTGATAATCGTTTAACCCCCTGCGCAGAAATTCTTGTATTTCTGCTTCGGGGAGGGAGCTCGGATCTTAGGTGGGGCTCCACAAAGTTGCAAAGGGCAAAATGATAGTTAAAGATAAGGTAGTATTAATAACGGGGGGCGCAAGGGGCATAGGCAAGGAGATGGCTATCCTCTTCGCGCGTGAAGGCGGCCGTATTTGCATATGCGATGTTAACGAGGAATCTATCCAGGCGGCCGTAAAGGAGATAGAGTCAACGGGCGCAGAGGCCTTGGGGTTCAAGGTAGACGTTACAAATTTTTCTCAGGTTGAAGAGATGGCCCAAAAAGCGCTTGACAAATTTTCAAAAATAGATATACTAATCAACAACGCAGGCATAACCCGCGATAATCTTTTACTCAGAATGCGAGAAGAAGATTGGGACGCTGTCTTGAACGTAAATCTAAAAGGTACGTTTAACTGCACAAAGGCAGTTTCCAAGATAATGATAAAGCAGCGCAGCGGAAAGATTATAAATATAGCGTCTATAATAGGGATAATAGGCAATGCCGGTCAGGCGAATTATGCGGCGTCGAAAGGCGGCATAATAAGCTTCACCAAAAGCGTTGCAAAAGAGCTTGCGTCGCGTAATATAAATGTCAACGCGATAGCGCCGGGATTCATAAAGACGGATATGACAGCCAAGCTTTCCGAAGAGCTTCAGGATACGATGATGAAGCTGATACCGCTGGCGAGGTTTGGAGAGCCGTCCGATGTCGCAAAATTGGCGCTGTTTTTAGCAAGCGATAGTTCGGATTATATAACCGGCCAGACGATACAGGTCGATGGCGGCATGGTAATGTAAGCGAGGTCATAACTTACGGAGCTATAAAATAATTTTTGTGCGAAGTAAGTTATAAGACCGAGCTTACCCTTGACAATTTTTTGTTTTGAAGGTTACGGCATTTCAAAAATTGTCAAGGGTTAAATTCGCACTTATAACTTATGTCGCAATAAGAAAGAAACAGCGCTCCATAAGTTATGTGCTCATTTTAGGAGGTAAAAATGGCAGTTTCTGAGAAAGTAAAGGCAATTATAGCTGAGCAATTAGGGGTAAAGAAAGAAGAAGTTACGGACGAGGCTAAATTTATAGATGATTTAGGAGCCGATTCGCTCGATACGGTCGAACTTGTAATGGCTCTTGAAGAAGAGTTCGGAATAGAGATTCCCGACGAAGATGCCGAAAAGATGGCGACAGTAGGCGAAGCGATTAAATATATAGAGCAGAAAGCCAGCAATTAACCATTGGTCATGCTACCCAGACGAAACTTTCCTCAACTATAATGAAACATAGACGCGTCGTCATAACCGGTGTCGGCATCATATCTCCCATCGGGAAGACCAAGGAAGAGTTTTGGAGCTCCATAGTAAACGGCAAAGGCGGAGTGACAAAACTTACGCGTTTTGACTCATTCTATTTTACGTCTCATATAGCCGCAGAGGTAAAAGATTTTGATCCGGCTTCCTACGGTATTAATCCCAAAGAACTAAAAAGGATGGACAGGTTTGTGCAGCTTGCCGTCTGCGCGGCAAAGATGGCGGTCCAAGATGCGAAACTTGATCTGGATAAAGAAGATAGGAATAGAATCGGCGTTTATGTCGGTTCCGGCATAGGAGGGCTCCAGACCATCGAGGAGCAGGTCTATGCCTATTTTCAGCGGGGCCCTGAAAAAGGCCCATCCAGGATGTCGCCGTTTTTAATTCCTATGCTCATAGTAAATATGGGTTCCGGTATGATTTCTATTACTTTGGGGTTAAAAGGGCCGAATTCCGCCGTTGCGACGGCGTGCGCTACCAGTAATCACACCATAGGCGATGCATTTCGCATAATTCAAAGGAGTGATGCCGATGCAATGGTGGCCGGAGGCTCAGAAGGCGCTCTTACGCACATGGGATTTGGCGGCTTTTGCGCGCTTAGAGCACTGTCAACTAGAAATGACGATCCGGAGCATGCGTCGCGGCCGTTTGATAAAGAGAGAGACGGCTTCGTAATGGGCGAAGGCGCCGGTATAGTTGTGCTGGAAGAATTGGAACGGGCGAAGGCGAGAAAAGCGCATATTTACGCGGAAATAATAGGTTACGGACTGACGGGGGACGCCTATCACATAACAGCGCCCGATCCTGAAGGCGACGGAGCGGCAAGGTGCATGAAAATGGCCATAGATAGCGCGGGATTGGCTCCGGAAGAAGTCGATTACATAAATGCCCACGGAACATCGACCCAGCTTAACGACAAAATAGAGACGCTTGCCATTAAGAGGGTCTTTGGGAAACATGCCTATAAATTGGCAGTGAGTTCTACTAAATCGATGACAGGCCATATGCTCGGGGCATCCGGCGGGGCGGAATTGATAGCAACCGTTTTGGGCATTAAAGAAGGAATTATACCGCCTACCATAAATTACGAATTCCCGGATCCCGAATGTGACCTTGACTATGTTCCCAATAAAGCGCGAAAGCAGGAATTTAGCGTAGCTATGTCAAATTCGCTCGGATTTGGGGGGCATAACGCCACTTTAGTCGTCAGGAAGTACTAGATGTTAGG
>Ga0315289_10002844_pt1 | contig 26404 bp, 25 predicted proteins | sample YL17G11_40_MG_FD_203452 | JGI IMG/M metagenome (GOLD analysis project Ga0315289, IMG submission 203452) | Sediment microbial communities from Yellowstone Lake, YNP, Wyoming, USA - YL17G11_40 | ecosystem: Environmental > Aquatic > Freshwater > Lake > Sediment | place: USA: Wyoming | collected...
ACATCTTAGATGCCGTAGTGAGTTATCACCCTGAGGCTAATCTTGAGATCATCGAGAAGGCATACGTCTTCTCGGCCAAGGCCCACCATGGCCAGATTCGCCTCAACGGGGAGCCGTACCTCATGCACCCTCTCGAAGTTACGGCAATCCTGACAAAACTCCACCTGGACGAAGCCAGTGTTGCAACCGGCCTGCTCCACGATACCGTTGAAGACACCTACGCCACCCTCGACCAGATTGAAGACGCCTTTGGGAAGGAAATTGCCGCCCTGGTTGACGGGGTAACCAAGATCAGCCGGATCTCCTTTGGCACCCACGAGGAACAGCAGGCAGAAAACTTCCGTAAGATGATCATCGCCATGGCCAAGGACATCCGGGTCATCCTGATAAAGCTTGCCGACCGGGTGCACAACATGCGGACTCTTACGTTCATATCAGCGGAAAAACAGATAGAGATTGCCACGGAAACTCTCGATATCTACGCTCCTCTGGCCAATCGGCTGGGGATCTATTGGGTCAAGGGAGAACTGGAAGACCTTTCCCTCCTCTACCTGGAGCCAGACATCTACCACGACCTGGAGAAAAAGGTTGCGGCCAAAAAAAAAGAGCGGGAGAAGTACGTGGTTGAGGTGATCCGTATCATTAATGAGAAGATGGGGCAGTTTGGAATCAGGGCTGAGGTGAGCGGAAGGCCCAAATACTATTACAGCATTTTCTACAAGATGGAGCAAGAAAGTCTCGAGTTTGATCAGATTTATGACCTGGTCGCCTTCCGGATCATCGTCCCCACCCTGAAGGACTGCTATGAGGCACTCGGGATCATCCATTCCATCTGGACTCCGGTACCGGGGAGGTTCAAAGACTACATCAACCTGCCCAAAGCGAATATGTACCAGTCACTCCACACCACGGTGATCGGTCCCTATGGCCAGCGGATTGAGATTCAGATCCGCACCGAAGAGATGCACCGGATTGCAGAATACGGGATTGCAGCTCACTGGAAATACAAGGAGGGAAAGACGCTCGACCTGGTGGATGACAAGCGGTTTGCCTGGTTGAGACAGCTTCTTGAATGGCAAAAGGACCTCAAAGACCCGCGAGAGTTTCTGGAGACAGTGCGCGTTGACCTCTTTCCTGATGAAGTGTATGTCTTTACCCCCAAGGGGGATGTTAAGGAATTCCCGAGGGGTGCCACACCGATTGACTTTGCCTACAGCATCCATACCGATATCGGCCACCACTGCGTCGGGGCGAAGGTGAACGGAAGGCTCGTCCCTCTCAAATACCAGTTAAAAAACGGGGATTCTATAGAGATCCTTACTTCGTCCCGTCAAACTCCGAGCAAAGACTGGCTCAAGGTGGTAAAAACCCCCCGGGCACGCACCAAGATCAGAAGCTGGATAAAGACAGAAGAGAGGGCTAAGAGCATTGCCCTTGGAAGGGAGATCTGCGAAAAGGAGTTTAAAAAATACAGTCTGGATTTCGCCAAGCTTGCTAAATCAGACTCCTTCCATCACATGATGCGGGAAATGGAGATCAAAGAGATGGATGACCTCTATGCCAGCATCGGGTATGGACGGCTATCAGCCAAACACCTGCTTCACCGTTTTGTCCCTGCGGAACAGCTCGAAGAAAAACCGTCAAAAGAATCAAAGATCAAGGAGTTTGCCAAGAGACTGACAAAGCACTCAGAGTCAGGCATTACTATCAAGGGGATTGATAATGTTCTGGTCCGGTTTGCCAAGTGCTGTAACCCGCTGCCTGGCGACAAAGTAGTGGGCTACATCACCCGGGGCAGGGGGGTAACCATCCATGCCTATGACTGCCCTCTTCTCCTCGGCTCTGAACCTGAGAGAAAGGTTGACGCCCAGTGGGATCTTTCGTTCAGAATTACTGCCCCGGCAAAGATCCGGGTGGTATCGGTAGATAAGAAAGGGCTGCTCGCAGATATCTCAACCTCTATCGCTGCCGAGGAGGGAAATATCAGCAACGCCCGGATTCATACCACTCCGGACAAGCAGGCGGTGAATATCTTCGAGATCGAGGTGAATAACCTTGAACACCTTCAGAAGATTATTAAATCGATTGAGAAAGTGAAGGGTGTGATCAGTATAGAACGGATGCGGGCTTAAACGGCGGCTTCCGTGACAGCCTTCTTCCGGCAAGCCTTCCCTCATCCCCGGTTTTTCAAAATTCTTTCCAAACTCACCCCCACATTTATTTGACATTCCCGGGGGAAGTATGTTACCAACTCAAATAAATTAAACCATTCAGCTCCTGTCCCCCCAGTAGAGAGTTCACTTATGGGAATGGTAACATTCAGTAAGGATGTCTTAGGAAGGGGATTTCCTATTGTTCAGCCATATTCGGGATAGACGAACCTGGTTCGGTAACAACCAAGTTAGGCAACAATACTCACGGGAGGAAAAGGATGTATATGACGAGACGGTCATTGATGCCCTGGATTGTCTTTACTTTCTTCATTGCAGTTTTCTCCTCAGCCCTGGCGCAGGAAAATTTGCCAGGGATTGTCAAGAAGATTGAGCCATCGGCTGTTGTTATCCTAACCTATGACAAGGAAGGAAAACTCATTGGTCAGGGAAGCGGCTTTTTTATCAGTGGAAACGGTGACATCATCACCAACAGGCATGTGCTTGCCGGGGCTCAACGTGCTGAAGTAAAAACAACCAACGGAAAAGTTTACACTATCACCCTGATTGTCGCAGAGGATGAGGAAGCCGATATCATCAGGGCATCAGTAAATATCCCAGTAGAATCTGTTCGTCCTTTATCAGTGAGTAGTTCTATTCCTGAAGTTGGCGAGCGGATCGCAGTAATTGGCAGCCCGTTAGGGCTTGAGCGAACCGTCTCGGATGGCATTGTCTCGGCTGTCCGGGAAATTCCCGCATTTGGAAAGATTATCCAGATTACAGCACCCATATCTCCTGGTTCAAGCGGTAGTCCAGTGGTAAATATGAAAGGAGAAGTTATCGGGGTTGCAACTTTACAAATGGTTGAAGGGCAAAACCTGAACTTCGCCGTCCCGGGTAATAGAATCGCCAGACTTAAAACGGAAAAAGGCAAGACGCTTAATAAATGGGAAAAGGGCGTGGCACAAGGATGGCTCGCTTCCGCAGAGGGACTTAACTCTACAGGGCTTATTTCCCTTTGGGCAGGTGATTATGAGAAAGCCCTTCCGTATTTTGAAAAGGCAGTCATAAGAAACCCCCGCTATACTGAAGCATATTTCTATATTGGTTATTGCAATGACGAACTTGGGCGCTACGCTGAAGCGGTTGAAGCCTATAAACAGGCGATCCGCATCAAGCCTGATTGTGCCGAGGCGCACTACAATCTGGGCTTAGCTTATGGTAAACTTGGACGCTATACTGAAGCGGTTGAAGCCTATAAGCAGGCGATCCGCATCAAGCCTGATTATGCCGAGGCGCACTACAATCTGGGCGTGGCTTATCATAATCTTGGGCGCTACGCTGAAGCGGTTGAAGCCTTTAAACAGGCAATTCGCATCAAGCCTGATCTTGCCGATGCGCACTACAATCTGGGCGTGACTTATGCCGAACTTGGGCGCTACGCTGAAGCGGTTGAAGCCTTTAAACAGGCGATTCGTATCAAGCCTGATTATGCTGATGCGCACTGCAATCTGGGCGTGACTTATGGCGAACTAGGGCACTATACTGAAGCAGTTGAAGCCTTTAAACAGGCGATTCGTATCAAGCCTGATTATGCTGATGCGCACTACAATCTGGGCGTGACTTATCTAAGACAGAAAAGGGGACGGTTCTATTTAATTTCAATTATAAACATTGAGAAAATAGAACCGTCCCCTTTAGCCATTTGATTATAAAATAAATAAGTAAAGAGGAGGGAGTACAAATGTCAGAGAAGGAGACCAAGAAGGGCTTAAGCCGGAGAGATTTCATCAAGAGTGCAGTAGTTGGAGCTGGTGCTGTAGCGGTGGCAGGGCTGGGTGCAACAGGGGCGAAGGCAATCCCACAAAGCGCGGTTCCTGGAAAATGGGATGCGGAGGCAGATGTGGTAGTTGTGGGATACGGGGGAGCTGGGGCTGCAACCGCAATAACTGCCCATGATGCGGGTGCAAAGGTATTGCTTTTGGAAAAGGCACCTTTAGGGCACGAGGGAGGAAATACCCGGGTATCGGGTAATATGTGGTTTAGTCCCTCACGTGTTGATAAAGCGATCACCTACTATAACGCAATGTCTGGCCCCTACGCCGCACCACCGGAAATGGTTCGAGTATGGGCCGAGGAGATGGGTAAGATAAATGACTGGGTCATCAGCATCGGTGGAGAGCCAGGAAAGCTCACTATCTTTTCCCCCGAATATCCCGAACTTCCAGGCTCTGAAAGTGTTAGAACCTATGGCAACCCTACTGCTATGCATGAGAGACTGTGGAAGCTGTTGAAAGCCAATGTCGATAAGAGAGGTATTGAGGTCTGGTACGGTTCACCAGGTAAAGAACTCATTCAGGACTGTCAATCAAAGGAAATCTTAGGTGTAGTAGCCGAGAAGGCGGGCAGTAAAACATACATTAAGGCAAAGAAAGCTGTGGTGTTAACCTGCGGAGGTTTCGAAAACAACCAAGAGATGATCCGAGATTACCTCCATGTACCTTACGGCTACCCAAGGGGTACACCCTACAACACAGGGGACGGAATAAAAATGGCCCAAAAGGTGGGCGCAAGCCTATGGCACATGGGCAACGCGGTAGGGCCGGGTTTAGACTTCAAAGCCCCTGAACTTCCCTACGCATTTGCCCCCCCACAAGTAGTAGCAAGGAAGAATTGTATCTTTGTAGCTAAAGACGGTAAGAGATTTACGGATGAAACGCAGGAGGTAAGGCACGGTAAGGAATATTTTCATGGCGTATGGAGACCTCAGCCCATGCCCCTGCCTATTCACGCTATCTTTGATGAAACCGCTAGACTACGTGGCCCAGTTTATATTGGAATGGTAGTTATGGGTTGGTGTAGGGTTGTGGAGCCTTACTCATGGAGTAAGGACAATAGCGTCGAGATAGAGAAAGGTTGGATAATTAAGGCGGATACACTCAGTGAGATAGCTAAAAAGATTGGGAGAGACCCCAATGTTCTGGAAGATACCGTAAAGAGGTATAATCAGTATTGCGCAGCGGGCAAGGACTTAGAGTTTGGCAGGCCTGCAGATTCTTTACTACCATTAGAGACCCCGCCATACTATGCAATGGAGCAGACGCCCTCTTTTACAAATACTCAAGGTGGTCCCAGGCGCAACCAACGCGCCCAAATAGTGGACACAAATGGCGATCCTATCCCAAGGCTCTACAGTGCTGGTGAATTAGGCTCAATATACGGCAACTGTTACAACGGCGGTGGCAATGTTGGCGAGTCTATGGCCTTCGGGCAAATCGCTGGCAGGAATGCAACTGCAGAGAAGCAATGGGGTTAGGGAATATGGACGATTAGTCCTGAGATAAGGATCAGTAGGCCCTACAAATTCAGCTACACGCCCTCGAGTTCCGATAGCTCCGCAGTGGTGGAAGCGGTTATAAGATTGCAGCCTAAAATTGTCATGTAGGAGAAAACGGGACGAGAAAATGGGACAACCGTTCCCTTTACTCAGTCCCCTTTACTCATATGTGTTGGAAATCAGGAGTCCAAGGGAGGTAATCCATGAGAAAGAAATTTGATGCCGTAAAATTTCAAAGAAAAATCAGGGAAGAATTGAGCAGCAAATATAATACTGACAGAGAAGCTTTCCTAAACGAACTCAAAGTAAAATACGGCGTTTTGAAAAAAGGGAGATCGTCACGCACTTCAGTTAACACATCACAAACGGCTAAAGGCCAAACCTGATGGTTTCGTTTGTGCTGCTAACACGTTATAGAAGCGGATGCGGGTTTAAGCGGATATTTCGCGGTCGACCTTCTCCCGGCAAGCCTTGGTTACCAGACCGGTCCTTAAGCACCGGGTGCAGACGTAAATCCTCTTTGTTGTCCCCTGCTGTATAGCCTTAACCCTCTGAAGATTGGGTTTCCATACCTTTTTGGTCCGGTTGTGGGCGTGGCTGATATTGTAGCCCACCTGTCGTCCTTTTCCACAAATCGCGCAGACTCTCGCCATCCTACAATAACCTCCTCAGATGAATTTAGTTATTTTGTTACCATAACTGGCTGATTTTTGCAAGACAAAATACTTTGACTTTTTATTTCTCAGGTAATACAAAGTAAGTAATCAAAAGAGGGTAGATTATGAATACAAAAAAAGTAAAAAGAAAAATAATTGATGAGGAATATTATGATACACATGGGATACTGGGAAATATTCTGGATGAGGATATAGATCTCAGCCTTGAAGACGAACTCCGAGAGAACATATTGACAGGAAAGAGAAGAAGAAAGCTCAGGAATATCTCAATAAAAATAGATCCTCTGTATCTCCAGTCCATTAAAAAGATTGCCACCTGCAGGGGCATACCGTATCAGACGCTGGTAAGACAGTGGCTTACGGAAAAAATCAAAAAAGAATTTAAAATAGCGTAAGAGTACTCTTCACGGCCTTGAAGGTTTTTAAAACCAGCAGGCAAGTGAATATTTAAAGAAAAAGGTAGGGCCCCTTTAAAAAAGCGGGAATGACTCAAGGTGAAACCGGCTTTTTAAGCGAATATAAAAAGGCCGCCTGCGGTGAGGTAACCCCGCTGAACGGCCTGATAACTCCATTCCTCTCCACAACGGATTTTCGCTCGGGTAGGTTCCACCGACCCATGACGGATTCTCCGCAATGGATGAATGCGCTTTTGGGGGTCATGCAGTTACCTTCTCTGCTGCTTCAATAAAAGAGTCGCTGCCTAAACTTCTACTCTTCAGATAGCGGCCCGACTATCCCTACGGTTTAACCTCTGGAAGGATACATCTGCTTCTGGACCCGGTCTTGCTCTGCTTTATTCGGATTTATGTTATTACTGATACATTCTTATCTTGTTAGTTTTCCTCTGTCAAGCTTTTTTTCATAGGGTGTGATAGCCAAATGATAATGTCACAGGAACTGCCGAGTGAAAATGTCAGCAGGATATCCTGCAGAGCAGGGGGGAGAAAGGACTGCACCCCTGATGGAGAGAACTGTAATCCGTTACTTCCGAGGACAGCGCTTACTCGCGCTCCCACTCGGCTTTGATGATTTCCCCTGGAATCCCGAAGTAGTAATACCACTGACCGACCGGGGCACCTAATGAAATCGGCAGCTTGATCTTTCTTGACCTTTCTTCACGGTCCATTGCAGCATATTCCTTGTTCAGGGAGATATCTACCACATCGCCGATGATATGGTAGCCAGCCCCCACCTCGATAATCCGGTTCAATTTGCACTCATAGTGACCGGCACACTCGGCAATGCGGGGAGGCTTCACCTTCATTGCGGGTATTGCGGTAAGACCTGCCATTTCCAGTTCGTTCACCCCCTCATCGTAGAGTACTGCGGTTTTCATAATGGCCTTAATGAGATGCACCTCAGGCCAGTTGACAACGAATTCTTTTGTCTTTTTGATGTTCTGACTCGTGTGCCACCCGCTGAACGCCATAACGATGAGCTGAGGCTCTTTCTCATCATTATTCCAGGGAAAGACCATGGCAAAAGGAGCGGCATTCACCTGCCCCTTTTCATTGACCGTGGTTATTATTCCACACCCCATAGGGATGGGAAAGTAAAGTTTGAACCACCTGAACTCGTTAACGCTGACGCTTACTTTCTCTTGATTCATGAAAGACCTCCTTCTGTTTCCTTCTCGTGCACATGTTATTCTGAGGTTTCCCTTCTTCTCTGATTAACCAGCACTTCTTGGGAGGTTAGGCATATGGACACTGACGTCTCTCTGAGCCATCATCTTCTTAAAGTTGTTCTTTATTTCAAGAGCTTCCTTTCTTACCTCTTCCCTTTTTAGGATTTCAGACTCTGTACTTTCCTTGACGAATGAACAGTAAAGATCGACATAGTCTTTTAGGAGATTTATGAGTTGGGGACCGTACTCAACTGGTATATTTCCAATGACCCTTCCACTTGATGAAAAGGACTCAAACGGTTTTATTGACGGGTAAACCCTGTGGATTTCCTCAGGTACTTTAACCATGAGTCCGGGTAAGCTCTCGTATTTTTTTCGGAGCTTTTTCACGGGTTCATCATACTTCTTACGATACTCGGAGTCTTTCGACAATGGAATCAGGTCGGTGATGGCATGGATATACTTACCTTTATGGACATCGGTATCAGCAGCGTAGATGGGTAAGGGAAGAGAATCGGCAGGCATGAGCAGGGTAATAAAGGAATTGGTGAGGTCTAATGTTTCTCTCTCCTCTACATTCCTGATTTCAACATCATACATGGTAGTGACCATCAGGCTCTCAAATACAGCCTTTGCCTTCTCTCCTGGACCATAAAGCTTGATTACTGCCACCTGGCTTATAGGTGTTTTTTCAGGTGGCATCTCTCTGAAATCAACAAAAGCCTCCTGAAGTCTTTCAAATATGATTTTATTTACATCAATCGTATTGATATCGCTTTCCATGGTAAAACCTCCTCAGGTATCTACTCTTCGTCTATTAAGGTAACGGCCCCTTCTGGACATCTCGACTCACAGCTCCGACAGGTATGACAGATTTCACCGGCCCCGGGAATTACCCTTGCTCTCTTTTTCCCATTGTCAATATCAACCAATTCCCATAATTCCAGACCGCAGGATTCAATACACTTTCCACACCCCTTACATTTCAATGGATCGACGTTGTGAATAACCATGGGGTTTTCTCTCAGAAATGAACTTCATTTCAGTGAGGCCTTTAAATCATCCACGCTCATTTTAAACTCTGTATCTTCCCCATAGAGACGCATCAGGCCATCGTAATAAGGGGAAACCGCCATGAAATTAACCAGGAGGCTGGGATCAGAAAAATCTCCCTTTGTGATTTCTCCCTCCTCCCGGATTTCTGCTCTATCCTTGGTCCCATCAATCATACTACACATATTCTCCGTACTCAGTTTCATCACTACGTGGCAATCCGCTCTGATCCCCTTCTCAATGGAAACTACTCCATCTTTGATTACGATAGTTATCTCCTCGTGATCGAACTGCATTCCAACCTTATGGTCAAGAAAATCTCTTAGAATATCGCTAATCGTCTCATCCTTATTGGCAAAGATGGCTCCCTTTTCCATGATCTCTGTAAGTCCCATCTCCTTCTCCTTTCTTAAGTGCTCTCAGCTTAGGCATTGAGATCCAACCCTAAAAGAGCATAATGATCAGAAGATTGGCCATGTTCTCACCCATAGTGACACCGAGAGATTTTTTAACCCGTGGTATAAAGTTCTTTCTATAATTATGACTAAGGGCAGCCCTTTTTCTATTGACCTCCCACCTTCTCTTCTCCTCGATTATCGATTCTGATTCTTTAAGGAGTTTTAGGTAGACCTTTAAATATTCTAAATGGGGTTGCAAAGCTACGAGGCGCATACCCTCATTGGTAACTGGGACAACTGCACAGGTATAGTTTATCGAGCACATTCCCCGAACAAAGGCGTAGGGAGCAGGTTGGATCCCAGGGAGGGTACCAAATTTATTCCAGAGGGGGGAGATGGCTTCATCTATATATTTTTTCCTATAAGGCTCATTCATGAGGAGATCTACGGTAGGGGTGAAATCCACTAACGTGAGAACCTCTTTAGCTTTCTCCTCCCAATTAGAAAAATATAGGGGGAGTTCATATTCCCCTTGAGGCCATATCGTACACATCCCGTAGTGCCCCTCTTCATCTAAATAGAGACTCCCCAGGGTTAATTTTTCTATCTTATTGGCCCTATAGGTTTTGAATGACCCATGACACTTGGGGGTCCTAAAATCCATAATGGGGGAGAGGTCTTCTCCTCCTATCTCTCTAACCTCCTTCAAATCCAAAGGGGAGAGAAGTTCTCTCATCTTCTCAAGATACGGTGTCCATACAATCTCTGCCATCGTTAACCCCTCTATCTAAAATAGTAAACCCATTGACATTTCAGCCCTCTCCTCTCCAAAGATCTTTTTTGAGACCTCAACCCCAGGATCCCTCTCTTCGTAGTATTGCCGAATCTGCCTTCTCCTGACTAAAACCTCCTCTTGATAAGCCTTCTCCTTTATAGGCTCAGCTATGCTACACAGCTTTAGCCAGACCCGGGCGTATTCCACCGCTGCTTCAAGTGCACGGTACCGATCCTCTTGCTCTCTCACCTTCCCATCAATGACATAGGGGGAGAGAGTGGTCAAGGCCCAGGCCCAGGGGGCAAATCGTCTCCCAACCAGGCATCGATCTCCCTCTGTGATTCCAGGAATCTCTTTATACTTGTTCCACAGTGGCTCCAGAGGATCAAGATATTTGACTCGATAATCATCGTAGACAGCAATATCCACCTGAGGGAAAAAGTCCACAGTCACTGAAACCCAAGGAGGAGATTGGTCAAATTCCACCATAAACATGGGAAGATCATAGTCTTTGGTGGGTGTCATAGAGAATGAACTGTAGATGGCCCTCTTCATGTAGTGCAGTTCTCCTATGCAAATCTTTTCAATCTTACTATCCTCCTCCACGTGATAGAGCCTCCGAAATCCCGAGGCGAGCTTCGTCTCATACTCCATGAGGGGCTCAATCTCTCTTCCCTCAAAGCTCTTTAAGGGGGCAAGGGAAAGGCCTTTAAAGAGATTATGAACCTCAGTGATCTCATGGACAAACTTGATCATGTCCTTATACTCAACCTTTGCCATTATGGATCCTCCATTATAGATTATTACATCACATTATTTTTAGGTACAGGAGTCCCGTCACCTTTCATCCCTCATTAGAACGGATGATCTATGACCTTGGTCTGGTTAAATGACTCCTGATTCTTCTGAACCCACTTGAGGATCCTTGGAAACATTTTAGGATCCTGTAGGAAGGGACCATAGAGGTTCATCAGATGGTTTATCTTGCTGGCAATTATCCAAGCACCAAGCTCAAGGTATCCAAATTCTCCACATTTTTCTGGACTGGGGGCACCCATGACATGGGGCACAGCACCGAGGCGCATATTCTCTACCATCTCATCGATACTACACTTATATCGCTCAATAAACCCGGCCCCAGTACTCCAATGCACGATTCGGGTAGGGCTAATCTCAGAAAGTTCAGGTGTAGAGTCAGCCGATTTATCTTTCCTCTCAGCACTCTCAGAGCGCAACCCCCAGGGGAATCGAGCTTTGGCAAATCCAGCCAAGGCCTCCTCTGAAACATCTCCCTTCTCCAGGAATGGTGTGACATAGGTTGCTGTGAGATGACCTGCTCCACATATACCCCCTACCCCACCTGCATCACCGCAGATAATGAGGCCAGCCATAAAGGGCTTTTTGAGAGGAGGTCCTGGCATGAACGTGGATTGCCGTTGAAAAGGTTTATCGGGAAATCCCTCACAGGGCCTCAACATCCTACGAACATCCATTAACTTGTATAAATTTTGGATGTACACATTCTTAGAGTTCTTCTTAGCGCCAAGCATGGCATCCAAAGGGGTCCAACTGGTTGGAGCATTAACGGTAACAATGCCCCCTGGACGTAAAGACATGGTGCAGGCTTGCCAAGGGTAAGGTGGCGTTAGAGTAGAACCGAAGAATAGGTGTCTTCCATAATCCACGTACTCAAACATCTCCTCTTCTGATTGAAATTTCCAGGCCTCACCATATTGATACCAGCTCCTCCCTAAATCCCATTTTTTTAGCAAATCAGCTTTTTTGGCAATAGTGGAAATTCTCCCATCTGCTGCAATGGTAAGCTTTGCCCTAATCTCTTCCCCATTCTCGGTAACAACACCCTTAACAACTTTACCTTTACGGATTACATCCACAACTGCAGTACTTGTCTTAAGTTCTGCCCCAGCCTTAACAGCCTCCTCTGCCAGTCCCTTCACAAAATCACAGTTATGCACACCATAGGTCTCTTTCCAGGTATCACCAGGGGCCTCTGTATACGATTTAAAAACAACCCTGTTCTCCTTATTAACATAGTAGTAGAAATGACCTCTCCCCAGATCACCAGGGTTGAGGTGAGGTACTTTTTTAATAACCTTAAGCATCAAGTCAACCAACTCAGGTCTGTTTTTAAATATAACCCCTGGAGCATATTCTGTTGCCCCGTGACACTTCTCACCTGGAATCCTACTCTGCTCTATGAGCATGGTCTTAAAACCCTTCCTAGTCAAAAAATAAGCAGCAGTGGAACCATTAGATCCTGCTCCTACAATAACTACGTCATAAATCATGGTAAACACCTCCTCTATTCATAGGTTTTTAATTCTGGAAAGGTTTTCACCTTGGGACCCGTTTCCTTCATGGGAAAGATGAAGAGTGCACCAATTGTCATGAGCAAGCCCCAGAAGATGAAGGCTATCCATTCCTTTCCCGTGGAGTCGATTATCTTCCCTCCAATGATAGGAGCAAAAAAGTTTCCAAGGTTTCCGAGAGTTCCCACCAAACCTAAAGATGTTCCGAGGTATCTGGGATTAATCCCCTCTATCTCCATCGGGAGAGCCATCAAAAGAGAGATGAACCCTACAATGGTTAGAGCAGCAATCAAGTGTCAAAAAAGGTTAACTTAAGCCCCCCTCCATACAAGCTCCTTCCCCGGAATAGCAGTCGAGACAGCCCCTCCAAGATCTTTCCACCGATAGATATCCCTAATCTTTTCCTTCCTTGTCTTCCCTTGCTCCCTGTATCTTTCTTTAGCTATGCGTAAGAATCCTTGATGTACTTGATCATCATCACGGTAGCAATTGATGAGGTGATAAAAGAGACAAAGAAGGGAAACCGCGCACTAAACATGCCAATGAAAGGGGCAGTTACCAGAGGTCCAAGAAAGATGCCTAAGGTTGCCCCGGTGAAGATCAGTCCAAAGGCAAGACCTCTCTCCTGGGGGGGACAGTGTCGGGCGATAAACACATTGCCTGCTGGATTGAATATCGTATGAGCGATGCCAAGCAATGCCCAGCCGACCAGGTACATGAGAATGTTGGCAGCCCCAGCAATGGTGATCAATCCAAGGAGATTGATGAATGCGGCCAACAAGTAGGGAAACCTCACCCCTATCTTATCCACCCATTTCCCGGCTGGAAAGGACCCCAAGAGCATGATCACTGAGCCTACGACAATGCCAAATCCTGCAAATTTTATCGATTTTCCCAGCACAGACTCCACCAGCTTCGAAGAAAGAACCAGGGCTACTCCCCAGGAAATGCTGTTGATCATCCCTATCAGAACGAGAATGGTAATCAGCTTGTTCTTCTTGAGAAAGTTGACCTTCTCTCTGATGCCAAAGGCGACCTTGATATTCTCCCAGTTCAAAGCATTCCGTGCGATCTCCCCACTCTTCCTCTCTGCTTCATGCGTTGTGAGATAGGTAACGAGAGCACCGATTATAGTAATTCCACCACAAATGGAATAGGCTACTCTCCCGCCCCACTTATCTACGATATTGGTCCCCAGGCTAACTCCGATAATAGCTCCCAAGGTCATACCTACTCCAAAAAAACCCATCCCCATCCCCCTCTGCTTTACCGGGGTAACATCGGTGATTAAGCCAAGGACAGATGTCGTTACCATGGCAAAACCGATTGATTTGATAAACATGGGTAGGAAGACAAAGTAGACAGAAGGGGAAAGAGAAACCACCATGACAAAGAGCCCTGCAATCAATCCCCCATAGAGGAGGCAACGCCTTCTCCCCCAATAGTCAGAAAAGACCCCGGCTACAGGGGCCATGAGGATGGTTCCCAAAACACCAAAACTGTTAACAAAGGCCCCTACCCCAGGGGGAAAATGAAACTCCTCCTCCACGAAATGAACAATGGTTGGCCCAATAGCAGAAACTGCCTGCTGTGTGGTAATAAGACCGATGAGGGCATAGAGAATCATTCTCATATAGCTGGTCGATGTTCCCTCGGTGGTCTCTCTGATCTGAGCATCTTCCATGGTAATTCCTCCTGGGCTATGAACGGGATTTTCAACTAAATTCTTTTAACCAACTCCTGCCTCCCAAACAAACCTCATCTCACGGCTTAGCTTCTTTCCACTTTCTCTTGTCACCTGTTGTTTCAATATCCGCACCTTTTACCAGCTTTAATTTATTGAGAAGCTCACCCTTTACTTGGGGAAAGCTCATAAAATAATCTATGAGACGATGAGCACCAGTATACTCATTCGATGGGGTTGTATCTCCACTTTGTTCTATGAGACCCTTCTCTTCAGCCAGCTTAAAAAGAAAATCAAGCTCATCCTCGGTTAAATATCCATAGAGGAAGAGTATTTTGACGTAGTCAGCCTGCCTCATGGGATTTTTCACATATTCAAAATTTGATTGCCAATAGTCCTTATACTCTTCAAAGCCCTTCTCACCAGAGAGCTCTTTATACACGGCATCTGCTGCATGATATCCACATCGGATGGCACCAACAACGAGCGTCTCCCCGAACGCAGGAGCATCTCCAATAAGAAGTACATTATCAGCATAGGGAGTAACCATTGCTGATCGAAGAGTTACCATTGCTGCTGACCGACTAATTGGTTTAGCATTTCTAAACCAGGATGCAAACTTGCTCCTCTGGGTAAAGTGGTCGATAACCTTTAAACCCTGATTTGCAGGAAACTTGGTCTGAACCATCACACTGTATGCCCTTTCCCCTTCAGCACTTGGATAGAGGAAGATATATCCGTCTACTCCTCCTGTCATCCCTTTTCCACGGAGAGATGAAAACCCCACAGGATAAGGGAACTCTACCCCCTCAAACGTGGTTTCAAAGCACGGGCCCTTTACAAAAAATTTGCGATCCTTGTTCAAGCCCACGGCCTCAGCTAACCGGGACTGTAATCCATCAGCTGCTATTACCCGATCCGCCTCCACCCATTCAACCTTACTTCCCTTTTTTATTTGGGCGCGAACTCCTTCCTTTGTCTTTTCCGCACTCATCCCTATGGTGCCAGTCATGAAAGTGGCTCCCTTCTCCTCGGCTCTCTTCTTTAAATCTTGATAGAGAGTCTTAAGACTAAAGGTATACGCAGTGGGACGATCTTTCCTGGTCGTATGGATGCAATACCCAGCGTTAGAAAAAGAATAGGAATCATACGTATCGATCAATTTACCGGTGTATTCCAGATCGAAATTACTGTTGTGAAAATGAACTCTCGCCTTATCCTTTCCTTTCTCAACCGTGACATATTCACCATTGATAGGGTTCCTATTACGAAAGGCATTGCCCGTTGTCCTGAGAACCTCACAAACATCGTTCTTCTTTTCCACAACGAGCACCTTTAATCCCTTCTCTGCTGCCTTCAAGGAAGCCATCAAGCCAGCAGGCCCAGCTCCTACAATAATTACATTGTATCTTTTAGACATTGTTCCCTCCTGAAATTTGTTAATTTCTTTAAACCAAATCTATCCCCACTGGTATGCGACCCCTAATACCCCTTCTGGAGACGGATTGGGGTGAATATATCATCGGGATACTGTATCCCCATGGTCCACTGGAACCTCTTGTTAGGTGTACCATGGAATTTTATAAGATCCACATAGTTATCCCCTACCACAAAACTGAGCTTCTGCCCTCCCCATCCGGTAACCTCTTGATTATGAAAGTCTGAAAATCTCCAGAGTCTCCCTTGTCGATCCCATGTCTCTTTGTAAAGGAACAACCAGGTTTCAGGATCGAGGTACCAGAACTCTTTACTGTACACATAATTGGGATTCTTATTAACGGTTTCAACAATATATACCTTGATCCTCTCCCGTTGCTGGCCATGAAAAAATGGCTGTCCCTTCTTCCTCTGCAGCTGCTCAACGTCTTGATGCCGGGCTGCCAGCATTTCTCTCTGTTCGAGGAAACGGTAGGTATTCTTAGGGATGTGTCCACACCAGCCGAAATCATCATCCAGACACATATCGTTAGGTCCCCAATTCTCCGATCGATTGTATACAGAGGTCCGCCGAATCCTCCTCATGCTAGCAACCCATGAGTACTGATCGTTATCTTTCTTAGGGTCTAAGTATTTGTACTCCAATGACATACTTCCCTTATTTTCTGCGGGGGCAATGCTCTCAGATAAGCTGGCTCGGCGAATCTGGCTATCATTGTTAGGGAGGTTTGGAAAGGGTGGGACATCAGTCCTCCCAGTGTAGTAATGCCACCTCTGTGAATGGATAGGATTTCGATCACTCCCTGTTTTTGCGTCTACCCATCCTGCATCGCTGGTGTTAAAATGGCTATCACCCAGGGTAATAGAATCGAAATTCCAGGCCATCTCACTCCCTGTTTTAGGATTAGGAAAGGGAAGACCTGCTAACAACCCCTTATCCGAGCCTATGAGAAAATCATTCGCATCGAGTTTACTCAAGGGGGCATACTTCTTGGTTGCTTCGATAAATCCTTTGGTAACTTCGCACGTTCGGTAAGAAACAATTTCAAACCATAGTGCATCTGTCCCCCAGTTTTTTGGTTCCATCATTATTTTGACCAAGCCCTCTGGCAAGAACTGCTTGACTTGCCCAAGGTTAGTGCTATCAATCCTCTTGCCTACCCACTCCTTCTCCCACGTTCTTACTCTCTCTAATTCCTGGCCTTTGTAGCACGGAAGAGGGTATTGAACTTCCAGATTTTTGGACTCCTCTGGTTTCCCTGAGCCAATCACAAGGAGATTCACTATAACCAAGGAAAAGAAAATGATGGATAAGCGCCTCCTCATTTTAACGTACCTCCTCTCTTTTAAGATTAACAAAGTTCGGCAAAAATTCTGCCCATGTATTTTTATCTCCACGAGACTATCCACTTCACGCCCGATACTCGCCTGCGATCAATGAATTGACAGACTTCTATTCGAGGTAAGGAGTTTGGGTGTTTTATAGCGAAATCCCAATTCCTGTCCTTTCGTTCCCCAATCAGCGCTCCAAATTCACCAATCATTTAACCACTGTGCCTTCCTTCCACTACCTTCAAGGGAATTCTGATAAAATTAGACTTTTCAGGGTGAGAGGCCAGACTTTCAGCCACAGGGTCAAGTTGATTTTCTTGCATTCCCACCTTCTTGGCAATACGTCTCATGCCGGCAAGAATATCCTCCTTTTTTGTAAGCCTTTCGGCCTGTCCTTCAACAATTACCGCCTTAAAGTTTCGGGTACTTTTATCGGTAGTACAGAATTTGAATGCCACGTTAGGATTCTTCTTGATACACCGGGCCATCCTCCCGCCTGGCTTAGATCCGCAGTAAATGTATTCGCCATCGCTGGCAAAGGCGAGTTCTACTCCATATGGTTTATCCCCCTCTACTGCGATTAACGTCCCCCAATTACATTCCTCCATTAACTCCCTTATCTCTTCCTCAGTCATCTTTTTCATGTTCTTACCCTCCGTTTATCACAAACATGCACCTCCCATCCTGAACACCTTATTCCTTGCCGATATTTTTACTTCCATGAGGTCATCTATTCCTTGCCCGATGCGCACCTACAACTAATACGAACGCATTAAGTAAAGCGTCATTGCGAGGAGTGAAACGACGAAGCAATCTCTTGTTTATGAGGTGAGATTGCCACGCTCCCGTTGGTCGCTCGCAATGACAATGTAATAACATTTAATGCGTTCGTATCAATTCGATCGAGATTGGGACCATCTATGCTCGTACCAATCCAACCAGGATAATGAATAGTCTTTTCACTCTGTTATTCAGTAGACAATTTCTGATCCACATGGATCTGACCACTGGGAAAAACGCTGAATCTTCCTACAGCCGGCTTGCAGCCCTGAGGGTTTTTATCTCTTGCTCACTTTCTTTACCAGTTTTTTCCTTTTCCCATTTGAGAAAAACTTTTCCCTTCCTTGCCTGGTCAACGACAAGGATTTTGTAAGGGGTGACTTGAATGAGTTTCACCATTTTCCTGAGCTTCACCAGTTTGGGATTCTTTTTAACCTGATCAGGGAGATATTTTTCGTGCCGGGAATCCTCGTGGGTTATCACCTCTGCTCTTCCCCACAACTGAAGACCTCGATCAGGCTGGTGTGAAGTACAAATTCCTATAGATACTTTGGGATTCTTCTCCAGGAAATTGAACTTGGCGGTAAACTTCTCCGAGAAGATGTTGACCATTAATCCATCGCTCCAGTACGTAACCGGTGTTGCTCTCGATTCGTTGCCTCTACAGGTACACAGTACGCAGAGACGATTATCTTTCAGAAATTGAGCTATTTCTTCTTTAATCTTTCCCATGTGAACAACCCCCTTTATCCCTGAAATAAAATCTCACGTGATTGTCTGATTCAAAGACCTTACTCCTGTTTAGGCCGTTTGGGCATATCGTCACTGAAGTCCATCTGGGCCATCATCTTTTTAAAGTTATTCTTTGTTTCAACTGTCTCAGTAATGATCTCTTTCTTCCTCAGGATCTCCACCTTCTCGCTCTCCTCAACGAATGAACAGTAGATGTTGAGATAATCTCCTATGATGTTCATTATTTGGGGAGCATGCTCGAGGGGGATGTTTCCGAATATCTTTCCGCTTGAAGAGAAGGCATCGAACTGTTTCATGATCGGGAAAATCTTGTAAATCTCCTCAGGAGTCTTGAGAACCATCCCAGGCAGGTCTTTATACTTGTCCCTCAGGTGTTTTAAAGGGGCATCGTATTTACCAAGGTATTCTGAATTTTTTGATAACGGAATCAAATCTGTGATCACATGGGCATACTTTCCTTTATGCACATCAACGTCGCAAGCGTAGATAGGTAGGGGAAGAGAATCAGCGGGCATGAGCAAGGTGACAAAGGAATTGCTGAGATCCAACTGCTCTCTATCTTTGAGGTTCCTAATTTCCACGTCAAATATCTTGGTCGCCATTAAGAATTCAAAAGGTTTTTTTGTATTTTCACCAGGGACGTATCTCTTCGCACCTCCACCATCGCCCCTGGTGACACTTTTAAATTCAACCTCTTTGAACCCTCCAAATGCCTCCTGGAGTTTATCAAAGATCATCTGGCCGATATCGAAGTTATTGATGTCGACTTTCATTAGCGTTTCCTCCTCACTTCTTCTTTAGCTGTTCAATTCAAGCAAGAGGTTCTTCTCCCCTTAGAACCCCTTTAGAAAAGGGGTGCCATATAGGTACTTTACTCCATGCTTCTTCAACCTTTTACCAGCCTCTACATCTGACCAGATGGATCAGATCCCACTCCTCATTAGGTAATCTTTCTTATATGGCACCCCTTTATAGCTGGGAATCCCTGAATTCCCCTATTGATTCACTTATTCACTTCATATCAGCAAACTCTTCACCGAGGGGAGGAAATACCTTTATTGCACTGTATGGACATTCCAGTTCACAGGTATGGCACTCTATGCACTGGTCAGGGTTTGCCACCCGGGCCTGCTTTTTTCTCCCTACTGTGGTCATTTCCAGGACTCCCATGGGACATTTCTCAACACATATTCCATCTCCAACACATGCATTTAAATCGATATTGATCTCACCCATCTTCAGTCACCTCCAAAGATATACGATTTCTCAAACCAACTCTTTACCCTATCTGATTCAGTAGCATTAGAAGAGCAGGGTGAGGCCCTTGAATGCCAGTTCTTTTCCCATCATTGCAGCAATGGGTGGTCCCCCTGGATCTTTCCGCCTCAGGACATCCCTCATCTTTGCCTTCCTCTTATTGACATACTCTTTATGCGCTGGGTCTTTTATTGGTTCGGCTTTTGCCACAATCTCATCCAGCCAGTACTTAAAGTAAGCCACAAGGCAATCTTGCGCTCTCTTTATTTTACTCCTCTGAGCATCGGCATCAGGCTTTCCTGATATAACATATGGGCTTGAGAGTGCTCGAAACCAGTTAATGGGGTTTGGCGGGGCATCCAGGAGGTCTGTGTACTGTTTGAAGACTGGTTCGATTCCATCCAGGTATTTCTCTCGATACCAGTCGTTCATAACAATGTCTGTTAAGGGCATGAAGTCCGCTATGGTGTGGACGTGCTTTAAGCTCTCATCCCAATCGAGTGTAAGTACAGGAAAATCATAGTCATCCCTCGGCCACCCCATACATGCTCCCGCAACGAGAGCTTTTCTTATGACACTCCACCCAAAGCTTATTTTTTCAATCTTTTCCGTACAGAAGTATCTACTCTCTCCGCGAATTATCATCGAGGAATCCATTCCCTTCATTTTTTCTTCTACTTCTTTCTTGTACTGAGCAATGTTGATTCCTGCAAATTCCTCCAGGGGTTGAAGCCCATAATCCTTTTGATTAAGAACCTCTAAATACGCCTTGGGAGGTGACATAGGTTGGAATCCCTCAAGAGCGGGGATATCCACATTCATCTCTATTTTTGGTTGTGCCATACCATTATTCTCCTTTCTTCAAATGGATAAAAAGTTACTAAATTTTTGCAATGGGTTTATAGGTGTCTTCACCTCCTTTCATTCATGAATCGCAAAGTGAGATGTATTCTCCTTCATGTCAGTTAGTTTAATCCGTGTATATCATAAGCTGTACGATGGATTCTTTACCCCTTCGTCTGTATCCACCTCAAAGGTGATAGAAGCCAAATAGGCAAATATCCAACACTTATCTTCATAGTCCTTGGGAGCAGGGTAACCCCACTGGACTTTCAGATGCCATACTGCAGGACGGGTAATAACAAAGCTCCCTGTTCCGTCCTCGTTCAGGGGAACGGCATCATACACATAGTCATCAAAGCCAGGGGAATGTCCTTGATCCTGGGCATAGAAGGAAGCACCTGGATCGGTCAATGGCTTTCCATTCCTTAAGGCCGTAAAATGAACCGTATCTCCCGCTCTATATTCCATGGGGTTTTTATCCAGCATAATCTCCATCTCCTGTCCTATGGGTTTCAGAGCATCTCCATTCGGTTTCCCTACCGTCATGATTGCTTTCGTCCATTCCCAGTACTTCAGAGAGATGAGCATCTTTTCCACCGTCCCCATATCCAGGGTATCCAGCGGTTTAACGTAATGGTGCCACTTTCCTGCCTTGTCCATAAAGATGGAATAATAACCCGTGGGAACATAGGAGGCTAAACGGTAGGTCCCCTCCTTTTCACAGAGGTAGGGAAAACACGGGAAAATCCCGATTTCTTTGTCAAATTCCTTATGGATCACGTTTCCATCAGGCTCGTAGATCTGGAACTCCTTGGCCCACTGCACATCCAAGAGGTAAACCGGATCATGGACCGGCAGGTGGTGTCCCCAGCCGAAGAATATATGCGTTGGTCTCCCGGGAACGATGTTATATCCAATGGAGGACTGAATCCACAGGGTATGGCCGAGGAGAAAGGGAAAGAACAGCATTGAACAATCCCAAAGGGAGATATCCGATCTTTTCAGAAACAATATTCCTGCAATCACAATTCCCAAGAGTAGCAGTCTTTTATTTTTCATGAACTCCTCCTTTTGCTTAGCACTATGCAATACTCTGAAAACCAACTTTTCTATTTCTTACTTTCATTCTCTCAATCAATTCTCACCTCCATTCATTGATTCCATTCCCCAACCTTACAAGATCTTTTACATGTATTCATCTTTGAGAAATTAAAATGATGGTCATCCTTTATGAGTCTCTCAATTAAGAGAGAGATGTTCAGTCTTTCGACCGAGATCTCTTATCCTTTTTCTCACTGAAAATACCCAGAGCCCAACGAGTATATCTGCTGCTCCTTTGACGACAAAAGGAATTCCATGTCCCACTTTATCAAAGAGGAGACCTCCGAGGGCGGCAAAAATAACCCCTCCCAGTACCATTGCAGTATTAAGCCCCCCTAATGCAGTTCCGACTAAATGTTTGGGGACTGAATCAGCCACCATTGCCTGTGCTCCCAATCCCCCTGAAAATGCAACACCGCAGAAGATGATTACCAGCCATAGGGTCTTAGAAAAGGGGTTCTCCACAAACCCTAACAAACAAATGGCTATCCCACCAACCACCAGGGTAATGATCATGGTGGGTACCCTCCCCCACTTATCAACTAAGATGCCCAGTACGGGCATTAAAGGCTGCATGCAGATACTCATGAGCGCAAGTGCAATTGCCCCTTTGGTTGTAGCCTCAGCTGGTGTGTAACCATACTTCTGGCAGACCGTCACCATCCAGATAACCACAAATGAAGCAATAAAGCCTATATCCGCCCGTCCGGAAAGGATGTTGAGATAGCCTACTTTCAATTCTATGCTCTTATTGAGTTCTCTGAAGAGTTCCTTAATATCCTCCCACATATTTCTCTTCTCTTTTATCCCAGGCATCTTCTCTGTTAAACCGACGATCGTAAATAGGAAACAAAGCAAGGCGAATGAGGCTCCAAGGAAAAACATGGGCATAATACCTATGTATTTGGGGAGCTGTCCTAAGACTCCAAATAAAATTATAGCCGAGATACCCATCATCATTCCCTGAATTGCCATGATTCGCCCTCTGCTTTTTGGAACAGTATAATCTGCGGCCAAGGTGATGAGCTGGGGCCAGGTGAAAAGCATTACGACAGCGAATATCAAGGAAATTACTCCTAAGAGGACCAAAGTAACGGTGAGTGATGTGATCCCCATGAAGTTTGCTATGGTTTTGGTGTATCCATAAATAATGTACATGAAAGCGACGGATAAGAAACCGATGAGGAGGATTGGTTTACGACCAAACCGGTCTGATAGCGCACCTACCAGTATGGTGAATATCACTCCACCAACACTTGCTACAATCTGCAAGGTAGAGTTTATGACCCCTGCCTGTGCATCAGGTATGCCGATAATTCCCTTTAAGAAGGCAGGTCTGATCAGGATGCCAATTGTCATCACCCAGTTACATAGAAAAGAGAGCAAGAAGAGAACATAGAAATTCCCCTTTGTTATCCCCGAAGCAACTTCGATACCCATAAACGTATTGGCTGATGTACCCTGATTATGCTGATCCATGAATATCCTCTTTCTATTCCATAGGGTTTTCGATTACGGAAAGGGCCTTTATCTTGGAGCCTGTCTCCTTCATGGGAAGGATGAAGAGTGCACCGATTGCCATGAGCAAGCCCCAGAACACGAACGCAGCCCATTCCTTTCCTGTGGAGTCGATTATTTTCCCTCCAAGGATGGGTGCCATAAAGCTTCCCAGGGCTCCGAGCCCCGTCGCTAAACCTATGGATGTTCCAAAGTAGCTCTGGCCGATTCCCTCCATCTCCATGGGCAGGGCCATCAAGAGGGGTATGAAACCTACCAGTAACCCAATCAGTGCGCAGAGGGCGAGGCTGGCAATACCATCCACCAGCCCCAGGACGACTATCAGGAATGCACTGAGAAGAGAAAATGGCCAGATAAAGATTTTCCTGAGGCCGAAGCGATCCGACAGGATCGGTATGGCGATAACCCCAATGATGTTCGCATAATAGATCAGTGAAGAACTCAAATGGGCAAGATTCGGCCTCATCCCTTTTGAAACCAAGAGCTCTGGGAGGAAGCCAATTACCGCGAGGAGTGCTCCAAAGATACAGAATCGAGAGGCCATCAAGAGCCACATGTCCTTGATGCGGATGACGACAGAGAGGGCCTTTCGAAAAGAAAACTCCTCCTTAGGGTTATGGGAAGAACTTTGACCCTCCCGCATAATGCAGAGCCAGAAAATTCCTATAATGATCGATATCAACCCGTAGAGCCAGAGGAGTCTTCGCCATCCTCCCATGAGGGGTGAGAGATAGACCCCACTTAACATGAGGGCTGAACCGGAACCGACACAGACCCCGGCAATAAGAATGCCATTGGCCAAACCAAGCTCGCTGGACGGAAACCAGTGCCCCAGCGACTTCGTAAGATTGGGCATCATAAAAGAGTTACTAATACCAATACAAAACATCAAGACAGCTAACTGAAGAAAATTGCTGGTGAGAGCTCTCCCAATTCCAAAGATCCCCATGAAAATGGTGGCGATACCGATAACGAATCGGATCCCCAACCAATCGGCAGACATGCCACCGATCAGCGAGAAGGCCATCGCCGCAACCGACCCGATTCCCCAGACCGTTCCCCACTGGGCATGGGTCATGGGGATATCCTTGGTTATCTCCCCATAGAGGGAAGGCATACAACTTTGGTTCATCCCGCCCACAAACAGATTGACGAGCACGGTAAGGAGCAAAACAACCCAACGAAACGGCAGTTTTTTTACAGTCATTCACAACCAGTCTTTCCTTACCCTAATGAGGTGAAAGGTTTAATAAGATTAGAAAGTCAGCTTTAGTCCTTTCCAAGCCAACTCTTTTCCAAGGATGGCAGTGGAAACAGCCCCTCCAGGATCTTTCCTCCGATATATATCCCTGATCTTCTCCTTCTTCGCTTTTACCTGCTCCCTGTATTTCGCATCGGTCACTGGTTGCGCCTTGGTCACAATCTCCTCAAACCAGTACTTGACGTATTTAGCGAGACAGTCGAGCGCTTTCTTCATCCTTGCTCTATCTGGATCTGCTTTGGGCCTTCCTGCGATCACGTAAGGGCTGCTGAGGGCACGAAACCAACTGAGATGTTCAGGAGGGGCATCCAGGAGATCGCAATATTGTTTGTAAGTCGGCTCAAAAGGATCGAGGTACTTCTCAAGGTACGATTCATTCATGACCAGGTCTACGAGGGGGATAAAGTCCGCAATGATGTGAACGTGCTTTTCACTCTCATCCCAGGTAGTGGCCAGTACAGGGAAATCATAATCGTCCTTAGGCCATCCCATACAGGTGGAAATCAGCATGGCATCTCGAATAACGATCCACCCAAAGTTCATCTTTTCAATCTTCTCGCCCCTGACGTATTGGCTGCCTCCTCTTCTCATAGAGGCCATCCCTTTCTCCTTCAGCCTTTCCTCGACCTCCTTCTTGTGTTGAGCGATATTGACCCCCCCAATCTCCTCTAAGGGTTCTAAATCATACTCCTTGATAATCTCCCAAAATGCCTTGGCAGTCTGTTGTGGTACAAAGCCCTCAAGCGGGGGAATCTCGAGATCAAACTCTACTTTTAATTTCGACATAATTTTCCTCCCTGTTCCTTTAATAATGTTTTTCACACCTAAAACTACCTTTATTTCTCAACAGCACCTCTTTCTTGTGGCAAGCTCAGAATTTGAACTTTTACAATAGGCGCTGCTGTCATTGACCTTTTCTACAAACTCAATGCAGTTAGTTTGACATTCTGGTTTGCATCTATGATCGCACGGTTCAACGTGAATGGTAATGAGTGTATCTTGAAATCCCTCCTCGATTCTTCTCGTAATCAGGTCAGTTATTTCATGTGAATCTTTTACCGACATCTTTGGATCTACGATGAGATTGAATTCCACGAAACGATTAAAGCCGGACTTTCTTGTCCGCAAGGAATAGAAGCTTGTTACCATGGGGAACATCTGCACTATCTTCTCGCGAATGGAGAATTCCTCTTCCTGGGGAAGACGTGCATCTAATAGATCACGGACAGACTGTTTTGTTAGATCGTATGCAGCACGAACAATAACAATAGCAACAATGATAGCAACCACTGGGTCTATCCAGCTGAGGTTAAAGTGAGGCAATACTCGTTCCCCGATCGCCAAGAGTGCCAATCCAAACATTACACCCACTGATGTATAAACGTCAGTACGCAGATGCCAGGCATCAGCCTGGAGAGCGATTGATTCTGTTCTCTTCCCCACTTTGAAAAGCATACGGGAAACGAAAAAGTTTAGCACAGAGGAGATGATCATAACAGCAATTCCCCACTCCACGTGTTCAAGAGCTGTCGGCCTCAGAATTTTTTGAGCAGCCTCATAAATGATCCATGCAGCAGCAATGAAAATGAGGATCGCCTCGATTGCCCCTGAAATATTCTCATACTTGCCATGGCCGTAGGAGTGATCTCTATCGGGCGGTTTACTTGATGCATTGACCGCGAATAAGGCTATTAACGCGGCTATCAGGTCTATTCCTGAATGTAATGCTTCGGAAATGACTGAAATAGAACCAATGATTATTCCTATGAAGAACTTTAACCCGACAAGGGTTGCGTTAGAAATAACTGAGATCATCGCAGCCGTTGACTTCTCAGTCCGTAGTCTCATATCAACCTCGTAAAACAAAAAGAGCGGGAGCGCTCTTCATCAGTCCACCTACTTTTTCCGTTGCCTGAATAAAACCCGGCTGTCTCCCTGACTCATCTCCCTCATGATGCACCTTGCTCCAGGGATTATTATACGTATGAATCCTTGATGTATTTGATCATCATCACGGTAGCAATTGATGAGGTGATAAAAGAGATGAAGAAGGGAAGCCGTGCATTAAACAGGTCAATGAGAGGGGCTGTT
>Ga0315289_10002846_pt1 | contig 26396 bp, 19 predicted proteins | sample YL17G11_40_MG_FD_203452 | JGI IMG/M metagenome (GOLD analysis project Ga0315289, IMG submission 203452) | Sediment microbial communities from Yellowstone Lake, YNP, Wyoming, USA - YL17G11_40 | ecosystem: Environmental > Aquatic > Freshwater > Lake > Sediment | place: USA: Wyoming | collected...
CTCTGTAATATTAGCACATACATTTATAACGTTTCATGGATTTTATCAAGCGTTCACACTAAAGCAATATGATTTAATATTAGGAGGAAATTTATTTAGGATAAAATCTGTCTATAATAATGCAAATTATCTTGCTGCTATTCTTGAGTATTTAACATTAATATTAATTGGACTGTATTGGTCAAAAACCCTAAAAAGTAAATTAATATTCTTTGGATTATTTTCAATTTTTGTTATTGGTGTTATATTAACACAGACGAGAACGGCTTGGATTGTTTTAGTCTTAGGCATATTATTTATGCTATATATGAGGTATAAAGGGAAGTTATTAATTTTTTTACCGTTTTTAATTCTTATGGCTTTTCTCTTTTTACCCTTCTATCCTGATTTCATTTTAAAGAGAATCAAAACTATTAATGATCCAAGAAATATATCAAATAAAGGGAGAATTGTTTTATTAAAAATAGGTTGGAATATGTTTCGGGATCATTGGTTTTTAGGCACAGGATTTGAAAATAGCAGAGAAGTTTTGGTTCATTATCGTCTTCCTGGTGTTCCACCACACATTCAAGATTTACATAATATGTATATGGTTATGTTTGTAGAAATAGGGATTATTGGCGGGTCGATTTTTGTTTTATTGTTTTTGTTACCCATACTTGATAATCTAAAAACCTATAAGCGAATTTCTGATAAGCAAGAGAAATATCTTGCATTAGGTCTTGGCAGTGCAACGCTTTGTTTTGCGCTCCACTTATTGAATGATTATTTATTTATAGATCCTCGAGTAGAGTGGTTTATCTGGGGAATGCTTGGAATTATAACTTCCTTTAATCATCTTGTCAGTTATGATAAAATGTTTTTGAATGACGTAGAGACGTGATATATCACGTCTCTACAAGATGCTGAAACAAGGGATGCTGAAACAAGTTCAGCATGATAGGATGAGGTATATGTCATTCCGAACTTGTTTCGGAATCTCATTATGAAGGAATTTCTATGCCTAAATATCTAATCACAGGTGGGGCTGGATTTATTGGCTGTAATATCACTCGGTGGTTCGTTGAAAATAATGAAGAAGTGAGAATATTAGATAATTTTAGTAGTGGGAAAAGAGAAAATATTGAGGATATAATAGATAAAATTGAGTTAATTGAAGGAGACGTGTGTGATTATAAGATTGTTGAGAAAGCAGTAAAAGGTATTGACTATGTCTTTCATTATGCAGCAATTCCCTATGTTTCTTTCTCTATAGAGGATCCTGTAACAACAGTGAATGTAAATACTATTGGCACGATTAATCTTCTTGAAGCATCAAGGAAACATAATGTAAAGAAATTTATTTTTGCTTCATCATCTGCAATTTATGGTGATACCGAAACTATACCGAGTCCTGAGACTCTCTTACCAGCACCGTTATCTCCATATGCAATAACAAAGTTAACGGGTGAGTATTATTGTCAATTTTATTATTTAACTTATGGTCTAAAAACAATTTGTTTTAGATATTTTAATGTTTTTGGTCCTTATCAAAATCTTGAATCAGAATATAGTGCTGTAATCCCGATTTTTATCAATGCAATTCTTAACGATGAGAACCCCACAATATCTGGTGATGGTTATCAAACCCGTGACTTTATTTATATTGATAATGTACTTGATGTAAATTTATTAGCGATTAATACTAACAGGGCAGATGGCAAGGTCTTAAATGTCTGTCAAGGTAAAGCAGTCAATCTTTTTGACCTTATTAATAATATCAATAATGTTCTCGGGAAAAATATCAAACCTGCATTCGCAGAAAAAAGGACGGGTGACGTAAGACATTCTTTAGGGGATAACAGCAATGTTAAATCTGTACTTGGCTTCAGTCCGAAAATTTCCTTTGAGGAAGGAATCAAAAAAACTATTGAGTGGTATAAAAAAGAATTTCGTAAGAAGAGATAATATGATTTATTAACAATGTAATGCAACATTTATGTTGCTCATATTGTGTTGAGGTTGAATTTATGAGATGATTATATAAGATTAATCTTGCTACTACAAAGATAAATCTTGTGTTACAATAGTTAATACTTAGCATTAAGCGAAGGTTAGAGATATGAAAGAGTATAATAGTAATTGTACAAATTTATCATCAGATATTTATTTAAGTATTATTTGCCCTATGTATAATGAGGGGATGAGTATTCAATCGAATTTAATTAATTTAATACAAGTTTTGGAAGAGTATTATAAGGATGATTTTGAGATTATTCTTGTAAATGATGGAAGCACTGATAACTCATTGGAGGAGGCAACGAAGATAGTAGAAAGAGATAGTCGCCTTCGTTTAATTAGTTATAAAAAAAATCGTGGTCGCGGTTATGCTTTACGACAAGGTTTTGATGTAACTCGTGGAGATATTATTATTACGATTGAGTCTGACTTGAGTTGGGGTGAGTCGATTATCAAAGCTATGGTTGATAAATTAGAGTCTGAGGAGCTTGATATGGTCGTAGCATCACCACATACAAAAGGGGGAAAACTGGTTAATGTGCCAAGATTCAGAGTTCTATTGACAAGGTTTGGGAATTTTCTGCTTCGTTTTTTAATGCCCGGTAATCTCACAATGTATACTGGGATGACGCGTGCTTATAGACGATATGTGCTTGATGCATTAGACCTGGAGGAAGATAGTAAGGAAATTCATTTAGAGATCATTGCGAAGGCATCTGCTTTAGGATTTAGTATTGGTGAGGTACCCGCAACACTTGCTTGGGAAAAGGGAAAACGGCGTAAAAGAGATAAGTTATCTTTTAATGCAAAAAAGCTGATACTTTCCCATTTGCTTTTTGGATTTGCTGAATTTCCTTTGTTTTTATTCGGGACAATAGCGGGAATATTATTCCTGATTGCATTTGTAGCGGGTATTTATATGCTCGTTTTATCTCTCTCAGGGATTTCCCAAGCCGGTCGACCTTTAATGCTTATAACTATTTTGTTCATTTTAGCAGCAATTCAAATTTTGCTTTTCAGTTTTATGGCACACCAAATACGCGATGTTAAGCGTCATCTTGTCCGCTTACAAGGAGATATAAGAAAAAAATCCAAACGGAGTAGTAAATAAAAATTTCTGAAATATTCCTTAGCGTTCTCAGCAAACTCTGTGTGAGATATCAAAAATAATATCACGCAGAGCCCGCAAAGTTTGCATAGAACGCAGAGCTTTAACAGAATTATTTTTAGTGTGGTTTAGTATCCTTTTATGGTTAGATATTTTTTACCACAACGACACAACGATCACGACGAAATTTAATTATTTTGACTTGAGTAACTCGTATGTCGCCACAAAGAATATTTGAAGATGTATACTACGATGGGGAAATTGTTTATTATAAAAAGGTTGATGTTCAGAATCACAGTTTTACTATTACTAAAGATGATAAACCCATTTCTCTTGAGGAGTGGAATTCTGCTGTAAATCGACTTTATCCGATGGCACTGAAGGAAAAGCACAAATTATTTTTGATTCGTCTGAAAGAAGAAATGAGAAGGAAGTCTCTTGCGAGATTAGTTCTTCAAAATAATCCTAAAGTTGTTGCGGATATTGGTACTGAATCGGGTCACATCACAAAATATTTTTTAAATAAAGTAGAAAAGGTTTATTGTGTAGATATTGATCCTGAGATGGTCAGTCAAGCAGTTAAAAATCTTTCTTCGTCAAAAGTTGTGGGAGTAGTAACAGGTGCTAATAAACTTGAATTGCCTGATAATTCGGTGGACACACTTCTTGCCGCTTCAGTTTTAGAGCATCTTCCTGACCCAGTGAGTTTTATCAAAGAGTTTAAGAGAGTCGTGAGAAAAGGTGGGCGAATAGTCATTAGTATTCCGAATGATTTGGCGATTGTGAAAATCAAAGCAATTTTGAGGAAGTTTGGGATAAGTAGGATTCTCGGAAAACTATCATGTGGATTAGCGATGGGGCATATTCAAATCTTTTCATTAAGGGATTTACGTCAAATTGCTCAGAGTGGAGGGAAATTGATTGGAAGTGGATATCTCCTTCCCCATTTTCTGGATATTTATGCTGTTATTAAAGTAGATTGAAAGGCGTGTTTAGATAAAGCAGTGTTAAGATAGAAAGGAAAATTTTTATGGAAGTTAATAGTAGTAATAGTAAAAGCAATATACTTAGTCGATTTATATATCTTTTTGGTTTGTGTTTATTAGATGGGGTTTTATTTTATAACACATTTTTAATTTCTCGAGCCCGTTTAGTCTGGTTTGCATTTGATAATAAAGCCGTTATGTCTTTAGCCCAGCAAAGAAAAGCCCTTATTGTTATCATTTGTGTAACTATATTAATTTTCGTTATAATTAACCTTATTAATTTGTTGATAAGAAAAGATAGCAACATCTTTTCAGACAAATTATTTTTAATCAACTTAAGTATCTTATCAATTCTCCCATTGTGTTTTGTTGTTAAATGGATTATGATTCCTAAAATAGAATATTTAGAGTCAGCTCCTTTTACAACTCTTATTATCATAACGATTGGATTAATATTCCTGGGATTAGTAATTAAAACTATTATTCCTATTATCTTAAATTGGATGAAAAGGAAAGAAGATGAAAAAGATTTTTATAATTGGTATTTTTCTTTAGTTTTATTTTTTTCATTATTTTATGCTTTCTATATGTCCTTGTTTACAATTCGACGTTATCTAAGTTTCGGTGCCAGTTTTGGTGATTTAACTATTTTTCATAATTTAGTGTGGAATAGTAGTCACGGACGATTTCTCGCAACTCAGATTATTCCTTCAGGTTATCATATGCCTCAACACTTTGATCCCATATTGATATTGGTGTCAGTAACTTATTGGATATACTCATCCCCTATTACACTTTTGATTTTACAAAGTATTATGATTGGTGCTTCTGGATTATTAATTTTTCTAATTGGGAGGCAATTAATTAAATCAAATTTTTTAGCTTTTGCCTTATCTCTGTCATTTTTAATGCATCCAGCGACGCACGGTATGAATACTCTTGATTTTCATTCTTTTACTCTCTCAGTCTTCACAATTTTGTTATCGTTTTATATGTTGGGAAAAAGGAATTTGATTGGGAGTATAATTGCTGTAGCTTTAATGTTAATTACGCGTGAAGACATACCCATTATTGGTGTAACTATTGGGTTATTTTTAATTATATCTGAGGGCAGGTGGAGGAGTGGATTAGCCATTCTGTTGATGAGTCTCATCTACTTTCTTATTGCCTTAACAATAATATCCTATTTTGGCAAATCTTTAGTAGAATTACTATACTCTAATTTATTAGCTAAAGATAGTGTTGGTTTTATCAGTGTCATAATGACTTTTGTAACTAATCCCATTTATTCTTGTAAAGTCATCTTCACAAAAGAAAAACTTATATTTTTTCTGCAGATGTCCATTCCTGTTATTTTTTTATTTTTTAAGTGTAGATGGGGTGCAATTTTATTTTGTCATCCCATAATGTTACATCTGTTGAGTTCAAGTCCGTATACACAAGCATTTTGCGCACGTACAATTAATAACCATTATACAGCGGCAACTTTAGCTATCATTTATTACACATCAATCTTAGGAGCAAAAAATATCTTAGATACTTCTAATAAAAGAAGAGAATTAGTTTTATTCTTTGGTCTTTTGATAATTATTGCATCATTTATGATGACTTATTGTTATGGAAACTTTCCGTTGAAGTATAACACATTCAATAAATTTCTTATGACTAAAAGTAAGAAAGAATTTCAAGAAGTTCTTAAAAAAATTCCTCTTGATAAATCTATTTCTGCCCAAACTTGCCTTTCACCTTTTTTAGGAACAAGAGAAAAAATTTATCAATATCCTGATAAGATCAACAGTGTAGATATGATTATTTTGGATGTACTTGGTAGTAATAGATATCCGTTCAAGACAAACGATGAATATTTTGAAAAAATTGAGAACTTACTTAAAGATTCTAATTATGGAGTAATTTATTATAAGAATGATTATTTGATTCTACAAAAAAGTTCTAAGAATGATATGAATTTGACAGTTTTAAATGATATTAAAAATGGAGGAACAAACGTTTTAAATCCTAATAAGAATACAAAGACAGAGACTTCATTAATTTATAAGACTGTAGGGAATGGTCCATTTGCAGGTGGAATATATTCGTTTGGAAGCAATAAGACTGCTTATGTTCAGGTTGATCTTCCTAGCGTTTATAAAGTCAACGAGATTTTTATTAAAATTGCCGGAAGCGATATTACTACTGAGAATTTAATAATTAAGATATCTTATGTTGATGAATTAGGTAGGTGGGTGGTTTTTGATGAATTAAAAGAGGTAAATATTAATTACTATGAAGGGAGTAATCATTGTCCTCTTCCATCGATAGGTGACTACCACAAGGTATTTGACCCGATTATGATAAAATCATTTAGAGTTGATTTTACAGGACACGGTTGGTTTGGCATTTCTGATATGAGACTATCTAGTAAAGAATAAAGTGAATTGATAAATGTTAAATACATTTTATTATATTCATTAGAATTTAACTAAAATAGTTCATTGTTTCTTATAGAGAATTATTAATATTCATCGATTAAACCACATAAATAATAATAAGTGTGATTATGACTATTTATATTACAATGTCTGCTTATAATAAAGAAAAGAGTTTACCCCCTCTTTTTAATAAAATACTGGATGTTTTTAAGCATTCCTCTTATTTGTTTAAAGTTATTTTAGTTGACGATGGGAGTTCTGACAAGACAGTCAAAGTTACTCAATCTTATTTAAATAAACTGCCCCTTGAAATTATTTCTCATAATCAAAATAAGGGTTTAGGCGAAGGGATAAAGACTTCTATTAAGAAGACCCTTGAGTTAGCTTCTGATAGCGATGGGGCATATTCAAATCTTTTCATTAAGGGATTTACAACAAATCGCTCAGGGTGGAGGAAGATTGATTAAAAGTGGATATTTACTTCCGCATTTTTTAGATACTTATGTTGTAGTGGAAGTAGAATAGAAAATACTTAAGGGATTAAAAAAGATGAATTCAAAAGGGAATCATTATATTTTAATCATTTGTCTTATCTTTGGATTTCTATTTCGAATCGCTACTATTAATCAGAGTTTTTGGGTTGATGAATTTCTTACGATAAATGCGATGAGGAATAGCTTTTTGTTTTTCAGCAGATTCCAAATTTTTTATTTTATGGAACATTTGTTTATCTTGTTAAGTGAGAAGGAATGGATAGTAAGATTACCATCTTTGATATTTGGCTTGTTTAGTATAATATTAACTTATTATTGTGTAAGAAAAGAATTTGATTCTATAACTGCCAATATTTCCATCATATTATTAACTATTAATAATATTCATATATACTATTCACAAGATGCACGTCCTTATTCCTTGTTTTATTTATTTAGTACAGCAACATATTTTGCTTTAGTGATGTTTTTTAAAAAGAAAACTCATTATTCATTGATAATATATTTAGTAATGTCTTTGCTTTCATTCAATGCTCATTTATTTGCAGTAATTATGATAGTTGGGAATATTCTTTCTGTTCTTATATATTTCTTCTTATTAATTGTAATTGGGAAGATTCACATAAGGTCTATTATAAAACGTTTAACGCCTAAATTGTTGATCTATTATATTGTAATTTTCGTTCTTATAATACTATTTATAATAATTTCCATGGATACTAGGCTCATTAAAGAAAAGTACCCAGAAACGTATAAGTTTTTGTCCTCCAATTTCTTGTTATATATATTTAAAGGATATTCTAATTGTAAGATATCAAGTTTTTATATCTATCTTATTTTCGCAATAATTGGTTTATTATTTATGTTTAAAAAGTATTTTAATTTTACTTTGATTATTTTAGGGCAGATTATTGTTACGTTTGTAATGTTTTTTATTAATGTTCATCGTCCCATATTTGGTAGATATTATATATATTTATTACCTTTGTATTTGATTAGTATTGCGTATGGAATGAAAAGCATTTCATTTGCAGTGGTAACTCTTTTTGCTCGAAGTAATTTTTTTGGTAATATAAAAAATGCGATAACAGCTTTAGTTGTTGTATTAGTAATAATGCAAAGTACATTCGGTCTTCGTATGGCATTGTTACCTTCAAATGAAAATTTTCGAGACACCTTAAAAATTATTAATGTAGTTGGTGATAGTAGTCAACCGATAATATTTTATCCGCATTATTACGAAGACGGTATAAAACATTATTTACAACAAAAGAATGAACTCATTTTTATTGAAGATGTAAACAATAAAGAAAAAATAGGGGAAATTACTAAAAGTTCACCGGTAGCTTGGGCAATCGGAGTATTAACACGTAAAAAATTTGATACTTTATTACAACAAGTTAATTTTAAGAAGCTTACTATGTCTGGAATTATAGGTAATGAAATTGAATTATGGGTGAAATATCCAATTGATAACGAAGAAAAGAGAAGAAGATATGAAATATCTTTTGGAGAAGCTGTTGTACAATTTATGCCTTCAAAAGAAGGTTTTATTAATTTAGGATTTATTTACGAAAAATATGGAATGTTAGAAGCTCAAAAAATAATGTATCAAAAGGCTCAAGAGTTTTCAAAGTGATTTATTAATAATTATGGTGTTTATCGAGAATCGACTGTAAGGGCTTTAAGAAGAGCTAATATTAGTGACTAATAATTGGGTATTATTTAGATTTTTTATATATTAATCCCCGAATCGAGAATTTATCGCATAGCATATTGATTCTTCAAGATTCCGGATTGTCTTTTTAATAAATAATTGTAATGATGGCAGTTTTAATTTTCATATTTAAAAAGCTATTATTTCTCACACAAAATCATTATCCAGGGAAATGGCAATGTGATTTTACTGATTGTAAAGTAATTGCTAACAAGTTTTTTAAATTTATTTGGTCCCCAATGCTGAATATGACTTGGTGTGTTTCCTAATGATTTAATATATTTTCCCCTTAGTATGTTTAAGATTCTCCAGATTGGTTTGTTTGGTACACTCACTATGAAATATTTTTTACACACCCTATTTATTTCCATTAAGGCTTTTGAGGGATTTTCAAGATGTTCTAATACTTCACAGGCAACAACAAGATCAAACTCATTATCCCGGTATGGTAAGTTGTATATTGATTGAATAGAAAAATTATAGTTGGGGAATTGTTGTTTTGCTTTCTTTACGATATTAAAAGATATATCAGAGGCATTTATTCTGCACCCTTTCACATTCTCACTGATGATTTTTGTCATTTCTCCTTCACCACATCCCACTTCAAGAATGGATTCTACTTTTGAGCTCTTAGCTAAAGTGAGAAAGGAACTAATAAAAATTTTCATTAAATAATTATATAGTTTATTTTTCGTGTGATACTTATCAAATATATTGCCTTCAATATTAGTATTGTTTCGAGAAATCATTGTTATCATTTATCTTAGAATATTTAGCAATAGTCTATTGACTTTCGTTCTCAAGAAAAAATTAGAAGAATTAAAAATTATCATTTAGGGGAATAATCCATTTACAAATAATTATGCTAATAATATAGAAAATATATTATAGGGAATAAAAGCTTTAAATAGATTTTAAGATAAAAAGCTGGTTTGCACCAAATAGAAATTTCTTGTATGTAGTAATAGATAAAGCGGACTTATTTGCTAATTCTTTCATTGTTCTCAGATTTATTAATAGTTCGTGGTCTTCATTTGCCTCTTTACTGAAAATTCCTAACATAGCGCCGAATTTGTAAAATGTATAGAAGCAAGGATTTGGAGTAGTAAGAACAATGTAACCGGTTGGTGTTAGGAATTCTTTAAACTTTTTTAATAATAAAATTGGGTCTTTTATATGTTCAATGACTGCCAGTAAAACAATTGTATCGAATTTTTCCATATCAGGAATACTTAAAGCGAAATTAAACTGTGGATGTTTTTCTCGAGCAATTCCTATTGATATTGGATCGATATCTACTCCTAAATAATTTTCTGGCTTACAAATTTTAGTTAGTTCACCTACGCCACAGCCGAAGTCCAAGATTTTCCCTTTCAAGTATGGATGAACTTTTTCTATTCGTTTTCTTCTTAAAAAGTTTGAAAGCAAGGCATTTGCCTGATCAGGCACTTTTTGTTACTCCTGTTTTTCTTTTTGTTTATAGTTTAATAACAAGCAATTCTATTTGTCTTTTCGGTTATTATCTTTTTCGTCCATTTTGGAGTACTCAATTTTTCTTAACTTATAAGTGATATTTTCGAGAAATTTTCTGTTTGATGCAATTAAATCCGTGACTAATCCTAAGATAAGAATATTGAATCCGATGATTAGTAATATGGCTGTTAATATCAAAGATTGGATGTGGCCTCTGCCATTGCCAACGATGATTAAGAAATATAAGAATCTTAAGCCAAATAAAAATCCTATTCCCAAAAGTATTAAACCAATAGTAGTGAAAATTTTTAAGGGTTTATATAACAAATATGTTCTGAGAATTCCTGAGGTAGATTTAAAGATGTAATGCCATATAGATTTCATTAATCGGGATTGTCGCACATTTTCATTAACTTCTATTGGGATGTGAGTGATTGCCATATTTGATCTTCCAGCCTGAATTATAGTCTCTAAGGTATAAGTATATTCATTCAAGACGTTGATTCTCATAGCGGCATCCCGACTAAATGCCCTGAAACCACTCGGTGCATCAGGAATATCAGTTTTTGAAATTTTTTGAACAATCCAGCTTCCAAATCTTTGCAATTTCTTTTTCAAAGGGGAAAAATGTTCTATACTGGAAATGGGTCTTTCACCAATTACAATTTCAGCCTTGCCTTCAAGTATCGGTTTAACAAGTTCTGCGATATACTTACCTTTATATTGATTGTCTCCATCCGTATTAACTATTATATCAGCACCTGCGCTTAGCGAAGCCTCTAATCCTGCCGTAAAAGCTGCTGCGAGTCCTTTATTTTTGGTCAATTGGACTATGTGATGTACCCCATATTCTCTGGCTACTTTTATCGTATTATCTGTGCTTCCGTCATCGATGATAAGGATTTCTATTTTATCAACGCCTGGAATATCTTTCGGTAAATCCTTTAGTGTAGCAAGTAAGTTCTTTTCCTCATTATAACAAGGGATTTGAATGATTAATTTCATTTTATAATTCCTGTTAAATATTGATTATATCAGACAAGTATGAGATTGCTTCTCGACTGAATCTTTCACGTAATGACATTACAGGGGCAGACCCTTGTATCTGTCACAATATAAAGGCAATCACAGGAGTTTGCTCCTGCAGTTATTATGAACAAATGAAGTAAGCATAGCAATTTGATTTTTAAATTCCTTATACGGATTTTTTAGAGATATCAAAGGGAAATTCATCTTCTATTTAATCCTATTAATATTTATCCTCAAGAAAGAATAAATCAAATATATTTTGTTCCAAGATAAATAGAGATAAGTAGACTCAGAATAAGACCGAAACTAACAATTAGGATAAATAATAATACTTGACCTGCCTTCCTTCTAAGTTTTTGGGTTGCTTTATAAGAAAAAAAGATAAATCCTATAAGTGTTATTATAACACTAAATAATAATATTATCGGAGCGGAGATATAATACCATAATGTTTCTAAATTCCAAAAATTATCTGGTAATTTTAATGTAATTGTTTGGGTATTTAACAATACATCAAATAAAAAATTATGATCTCTGAACGCCCAGCCTGGTAGAAATAAACCTTTGTGCAGAAAGTTTTTCCAACATTTCAAGATAAATTGTGGGTCATTCCACATATAGAAACAGTTATATTGATTCAAACACATCCAATTCCAGATAACCATTGCTATAGAAGATAAACCAACAAGTAATTGACTCCATCGATATTTTGATGCTTTTTCGATAATTTGTGCTATACCGAATGCAAATATTGGTGAATATGAGAGTAAATAACGATAGCCAAATGAAGACCCATTAGTTTTATGCCGTAAAACAATGTAAAGTGGGTAAATAAAAAGAATGATAAATATTATGTTCCAAAAGGGACGTTTCTTTATATTTAACAGTAATCCCAGAATGCCTATTATTTGTAAAGGAGTATACCAGAGCCATCCCCATTGTGCTCCAAATAGAAATCGACTAACTTTTTCCCAGGTAATTTTCTCAAAGGCATAAACAGAATATTCTTCATTTCCAGGGAAAGGGTAAATCCCTATTGGAATGAATTTCCCATATATGATTTTCCAGGCAAACATTTGTATAAGACCAAAAAGGAAAGCGATAAAGTATGCTATTAATACTAAGCCTAATATGTTACGTATAATTATTTTTAATTCTTGAACAGTCATTTTTTTGTTGTAAGAGTAGATGTGATGGACAGAGCTTACTAAAGGAAGCATAAAGTAATATATATTAGACCATCTTGTCAAACCCAATAAACCCATCGATATTCCAAGAAAAGAAGAATTTCGAAGATTCGGATTATTATGAAAACGTAACCATAGAAGAAGAAATAGCGAAGTAGTAAAAAGCTCTGTAGAGTGAACCATCAAAACTCTTCGGAAAAAATAGTGAGGATAAGGTGTTGCCAAAAAAATAAGAATGACAGTTATGGCAGATAGCCAGGGAGAAAAAAAATGTTTGAGAAATTTAAAACAAAGAAATAGACCGATTAATCCAAAAGTCATACTCCCTATAGCAGTCAATGTATAATGAAACGCTGAATATCCTTCAAGACTAAAATCACTACCATTAATTATAATGGATGCTGAATTAGCAATAATATGCCCTGTAAGAAAAAAAGGCATCCATAAAAGGGGTCCTCCAATAGCCCAGGAGTTATAAGCTAATCCTGTGGATGTTTTGGAATTCCAATATTGATAGTTTTTCTCATTTGAGAAATCGATATCACCTTCTATTAATAATGACCTACAGTAACTATAGTATCCAGCATCATCGGCTATGTCTATAGAACCACGGAAGGGACTGTAAGAGAATTTATCATCATAAGGAGCATTAAAACATAAGAATGCGCATAGAAAGGAGATTGCGATACTTATTTCGGGTAAATATGGTGAAGTGACTTTCCATCTTTTGAATAGTAACATAATAATTCCGATAAGGGAACTCAGCATAATGATTAAGAGAAGACTTTGCCCTATATGCTTCCGAACCATAAGTCGTCCAGAAAGTTCAAACTCTTTTACTAATGTTTTTCCTACAAAGAAGGGTCTTCGAGTCCGAATATTATCATAACTTGTTCTTAACAAACCGACCTTCCCATCGCCACCTCCTAAATGCTTAAAGAGAATGTAATGCCGTTCTCCTTTTTTTAACCAATGTCCATTTTCAAATTCAACCAAATCCCACTTAGGATTAGGGGAATTGAATAGTGACTTTGCCAACTGATTTTTTAATTCTTTGTCCCAGATTGATATTTCTATTTGTTCGTCTGGTTCAATGCTTCTATTATCAATGAGGATTATGAGATAATCAGGGTAGCCAGAAGTTTCAGCGTTGAATTGCTGAATGACTGGTTCCGAATGGGTTATAAAGCAACCAGATTCTTTATTGTCCTGATGGTAAGCAATAGTTGGTCCTTGAATTTTTATAATTGAGAAGCTGAGTATAAAAATAGAAGTTAGGTATATCATTATGAATTTTTTAAAATGAGTTATTAGTTTTGATTGCATTTTTGAAAATCTTGATATATAAATTTAATGTAAATAATAATATAATTAAATATTTTTATTAATAATAATTTGAAATTAATAGCTTAGTATCTTTATATATGATTGACATTTCTTTCAATAAAAATATAAAACATTTATTAAATTACTTTTCTAAATTATTAGTAGGATTAGCAAGATTTAGTTTTATGAGTAATGATTTAATTACTAATCGTTGATTCATAAGATGAGATTATTACCTTCACTTTGTTCGCTTGCTATGATAAATGGGATTTCATCATCTATCCTTAACATTTCAGATATTTTTGTTTGAGAAAGTAAATTTGAAGTATAGGGTTAAAAATTGTTTACTCTGTTTATATATTTTGCCCTTCATTTATTATTAAGAAGTTAAAGGTAAAAGTGAAACGAAGCTATTGGTTATTGTAATAAGAATTATGAAATAACAGAGCATTGTGTATAATTGATTATAGGAGATCTTATGAAAAGTAAAATTGGAGATTTCTGGACTCAAAACAGAACTAATATATTTATTTATATTTTTTTTCTTCTTCTACCGTGGATTTATTATTGGTCTCTTTGGACTTTTTTTTCTCCCGACCTCCGGATTATAAATGGAGATTTTTACTCTGCTATTTTCCCATATAGATATTATCTTGCTACGATGTTGCGAGAAGGATTTTTACCTTTATGGACGCCATACTTGTATGGAGGAATGCCTTTTATTGGGGAGATACAGACCGGAGTCTTTTATCCGTTGAATTTTATTCTTTGCCTTTTTGTGATTAAAGGAGAGCTATGGTATATCTTTGCGGAGATGATAATGTTATTTCAATTTTCTTTAGCCGGAATATTTATGTATCTTTTTTTGAAACACGTTGGATTTCATAGTTTTTCGGGAATAATGGGCGCTTTAGTTTTTATGTTTAATGGATTTATGATTATGCGAACAGGTCATCCTAATATGTTTGGAGTGGTTATATGGTTACCTCTAATATTGCTTTTATCATTTAAAGCTATTAAAACAGGACGTTTTCGTTGGGCAGTATTTGCTGGATGCACATTAGGCGTGTCCACTTTATCAGGTCATCTGCAATTAACAGCTATTTTATATATCATTATTTTTCTATTTTTTATATTTTTATCTCTTCAAGATTTTTTTAATTCAAGAGAAAGGGGAAAATTAATCCGATATGTTCTACTATTTCTTGTTATTGTGATTGTTAGCATTGGACTGGCTGCGGTTCAAATACTACCCGCATATGAGTTTATAAAATTGTCTACTAAATCAGAAATTAACTATGAAGATTCAACACTTTTTTCAATGTTTCCTAAGGATCTCATTTTAAATTTTATTTTTCCCTCAATGGCAATGTATGAATCTACCTGTTATGTTGGGATTTTACCTCTTCTCCTCCTGCCTATTGGACTTGCTTGGTGTAAACATTCACTAAAGCTATTTTTTTTAATTCTTTTCATACTTAGCCTTTTTTTAGCACTTGGGAGATATTCCTTTTTATATGATCTGGTTTATCAGTTTATTCCTTTGTATGGGAAAAATAGAGTTCCTGGAAGGTTTATGTTTGTATCTGTTTTATGTTTTTCCTTTTTTACAAGTATGGGATGTGAAGTTTTGATTCAATCTTTAGATTCAAAAAAGAAAGAAACTATTATAAAAATTTTGAGGGTAGCAATATATTTTTTAGCCGCTTCGATTGGAGTTTTTTTATTTTTGGCTGTTATAATGAAGATAGGACCTGTTGCTTATGAAAAGTTACTAAAAGGAGTAGAACAAGATTTATATGATAGAATGATATGGGTAATATTTATCTTTAGTCTTGGGCTTCTAATTATTTATTATAGATCAATAATTAATTCTAAACTTTCTTTTTTTTACGTAATGATGATTTCTGTACTTTTGATAGATCTATTTTCCACAAATGAAGGAATTAGTTTAGAAAAAGGAACTTCAAGAAGAAATCCTTATTCATCCCTTTCTTATAATAAAAATTGGGATTGTGGTCGTATTTACGTTCAGGATGGGCGATCTTCAATCGAAAGGGTCAGAAATATAGGTGGATATACAGGACTATTTCATCAAGCATATACTACATTGCTTTGGGGGTCTAAGAAGGCAAGAAGTTTGATGAATACAATAGAAGAAAGTACCTGTTTTTTACCCCCCTATTTTCTTCTTCATAAAGCAATTATTTTGCCATATGAAAAAATTCAAGATAAAAAGACTTCTAATGTTTTGAAAGAAGTTTTTAGCCCGGAATTTAATCCGATTTCTTATATAGTTATAGAATCCGATGAACCAGGACTTCATTCCAATTTTATTAAGGGAGTAGATAATTCAGACCAATTAATCAGAGAAAATATATTTGGCTGGGATTTTAAAGAAGGGATTAATTTGACACAAACGAATATTACAGGGGAGAGTTTTAGGGTGGAAAATAAAAAGCTGATTCTTATACCCCAGTTGAATCCTAATTACAATCCCAAAACTGAGGAATTTAAATTTCTTACAATTGTTGCTAAATCTAATAGTCCAGGACAAATCAAGATATCGGTTTCAGGGATATCCCCAAGCGGTAGTAAGGGAAATTTTCAGCTAACACTTTCATTAGAAACAGATAATATTTGGCATAGTTATTTATTTGGACTTGGACATAATAGGGTGGAACAAATTACTCTGGAATCCGGACAATATGATATGCTCATTAAAGCTGTAAAACTCGATAAAAATCCCATTCTAACAACATATTTCTCACCTAATAAGATTGAAATTAGCGCAAATTGTCCTGAAGACAGTTACTTATTCTTGAGTGAGGTTTATTATCCAGGTTGGATAACAATTGTTGATGGTAAAATACAAAAAACTTATAGAGCAAATTATGCTTTTCGTGCCATATATTTAACTAAAGGTAATCATAATATTACAATGAATTTTTCTCCTAAATCTTTTTACATAGGTGCAATTATTTCCTTAATATTTTTAGGAACTGTTTTGGGCATGGTAACCAATATAATATTTAGATCGAAACGAAAAGTCTAACAGTTTTGAAATTAATTGTGATTTTGATAATCAAAATGTGAATTTTATTTTTAAAAAGATTTTTCTTTAGTTAAAATATCCTGTGAATATCAATAATGTAATAGAGTTAATAAAATAAGATTTTATATTATTCTTCAATTTTGATCCAATCAAAACTAATACCGAGCTGGCGTTTGTCTTTGGATTTGATAGTTTCTGATGGTTTCCACACATTACTTACGATTGTCAGTTTGTGAATGCCTGCCTCCACGTCAAAGTCCGATGGAATCTCATAAACACCTGTTCCTCTCTTTACGTTTATACTACCAAAGAATTTATCATCAATATAAAAACTAACTTCTTCTCCTTCTGATTGTGGGTCAGATGTTTCTGCACGAAAAATAAGTTTTTTCCCCACTCTGAATTTTCTGTGTAATGGTAGTAATAATTCTCCTTTGCCATTTGTCCAACGACCTGTGAAATTGCCCTTTTCAGCTCCATAGAAACCACTAATGATAAAAGGTTCATCAGTGGTTGAATCTCCGATATCAATCTTTAATTGACTCGCCTCTTCATTTACATCATATTTCTTTATTCCTATAGAATATAGTTTAAAACCTAATTCTCTTTTGTCATTATTATCTTTCAGATATTCCGAAGGGCTGAAACAATTTACTTCAAAAGTTATTTTTATTTTGTCATTTGTTTTAGTTAGTGGGAAGATTACACTGATAATTTCTCTTTTTTGTATATTATTAAGGCTTTTAACGAGTATGTCATTAATGAATATATTTATCTTGGGGAGCGGTGTAAGAGGTGGTCTTATTGTATCAATGTCAAAATCAATTATATAATTGTCTTTTTTAAGTAGAGGGGAGATTTCAAATTCAACCTTATTCCCTTTTGACCATCTACAGTATTCAAGGCTATTATTCATTTCGATTTTATAAAATGATTTATCAAAAGTGGGTGAATCAGATGTTAGATAATAAAGATATTTCTCTTTGAGCTCATTCCTCTGAGTTTCAATTTTTTTAAAGTATGGTTCAAGATTAACCTTCTGGTAATTATAAATATCAAGACCCCCTTCGTCAATTGTTTGAGTATTTCTGGCACATATTTCAAGAACCGATAAGATTGTCATATCAGTGTAAACGCGTTTTAGATAACCAATTAACAAAATATCAGGATAAAAATCAGGTTTCTTTTTCTCCTTTATCACATCTTTGTAGATATTGAAGATATTTTCATAATTTTTATATTCAATGTCGGTATGAGTATATTTCTTAAATGCATTATATACGGCATAATCCGGAAAAATTATTATGGGATTCGATGTTATGTTTTCCTTGACTTTCTCAAAGGCTAATTCCCAGTTGGGTTTTGTGCGTGTATTATATGATTTGTTGATTGCCCAAAGATTTGGAATTATTATCAGTAGAATCAGAGGCAATTTTATATACCACTTTTTGAGTTGTGAGATTCCTACTGCTATTATTATCAGCAAAGGTGGTAATGAAAAGATGAGGTATCTCTGGTGAAAAATGGGTTTTAGAAATACAGATATGAAAAAGGCAATCAAGACAGGGATTAAGAGGGCAAAGATTTGTTGAATTAGTGCTAATTCATAAGAAATGGGAATCAATTTATTTTTTTCAGCTCTAAATAATAGAATTATCTGCATTGTAACAATTGCATAAATTAAAAGTGGCAGGATAAATGTTATGAGATTGAAGTGTAATTCCCAAAAGGGAAATTGGTTGAAGAATAACATCATCAAATTATAAAGACCGGGTTTTTCCAACCATTTGATCCCTACAGAATTAATCTGATTCATAAAAATTTTTATCCAGAAAGAGAAGGCGATTATTACAATTAAAAATGATTGTCCCCGTTTGAATATCAATTTTAAATTATTTATCTTTTTCTCAGCATATATGATGAAAATCAAATGAGAAAAGAGAAATAAGAAGAAGTGATAATGAGTATAAACTCCCAATATGTTTATCAGTGCATAAAGCCATAACCACTTTTTTTTAAGAGGGTAGACAATCATTAATAAGAGTGAAAAGGAAGAGGTAATGGAGAGTAAAACTATTAATGAATACATTCTTACTTCTTGCGAATATTGGAGTAAGAAGTTGGAGAACGTAAACAAGAGGGAAGAGAGTATTGCCACTTCAAGATTAAAGAAATTTTTAGTGAAATAAAATAAGATGATTAATGCGATTAAATTAATTATCATTGGTAAAAAACGGAGATAAAAGATTGTGAAATGCAGATTAAGTTTGATGTAATAATGCAAGAGAAGATAAAAGGCTGGCGGGTGAACATCAAAGATTATGGAATAGATGGTTTGGTCAAGAGTTCGATTCGCCACACATACAGAGAAATACTCATCATACCATAAATATTCAGAATCTAAGCCTGTTAATCCAATGGATAAAGCAATAAGGAGAATGATTATAAAGATGAGTATATTTAGTTTTGTGTTTTTCACTTTTTCGTAAACTGTATTTGTTTTAATAGAACTTTAAGAAACGAAACAATGGAATACAACAAATTATTTGGCATAAAAAAAACGGGATAATTTTAATATCCCGTTTTTATGTTACTGTGTTTTTTAGATGTTCAATTTACACTTTTGGTATATGTTTCATTGCTTCTTGGACTTTTTCTATCGGGTATTCGTAGTCTTCTAATTTTTTAGCAAGATAAGCGTCGTAAGCTGATAAATCAAAATGACCGTGTCCGCTAAATTGAATTGCAATAGTCTTCTTTTCACCACTTTCTTTGCACTTAATGGCTTCGTCAATAGCTACTCTTATAGCATGGGCAGTTTCGGGAGCAGGGATGACTCCTTCTGTCCGAGCCCACCGTACTGCAGATTCAAAAACAGGGTTCTGATGAGGAGCAGCAACTTCAACCCAGCCTTCATTCACAGCTCTGCTCAATAATGGTGCAGCTCCATGATATCTTAATCCGCCAGCGTGTATTGCGGGCGGGATGAAATGACTACCGAGTGTATACATCTTGAGTAATGGTGTTTGACCTGCTGTGTCACCAAAATCGTATGCATATAACCCTTTAGTTAAGCTTGGACAAGCGGATGGTTCTACGGCTATCATACGAATTTTTTTACCACTGAATTTATCAGGCATAAAGGGGAATATAAATCCGGAAAAGTTGCTTCCACCACCACAACAACCAACCATGATGTCAGGATATTCACCAATTTTTTCGAATTGTTTTTTTGTTTCTAATCCTACAATAGTTTGGTGTAAGAGAACATGATTTAAGACACTTCCCAGAGAATATTTGGTATCCTCATTTTTTGCAGCGATTTCGATGGCTTCACTGATGGCGATACCGAGACTACCAAGTGAATCAGGGTCTTCAGCGAGAACCTTTTTCCCGAAATCAGTTTGGTTGCTTGGACTCGGGAAGACGGTTGCTCCCCAGACCTCCATTAAGGAGCGCCTGTAAGGTTTTTGTTGATAACTAATTCGCACCATAAAAACTAAACATTTGAGGTCGAATAAATTACAGGCAAAGGCTAATGCACTTCCCCATTGACCCGCTCCTGTCTCAGTGGCTAACCTTTTTACACCTTCTTTTTTGTTATAATATGCTTGTGCCACTGCTGTGTTTGGTTTATGGCTACCAGGAGGGCTATAGGATTCATTTTTGAAATAAATCTTTGCAGGGGTATCGAGAAATTTCTCTAACCTGCAAGCTCTTGTAAGAGGAGTCGGTCTCCAGATTTTGTAGATGCTCTGGACCTCCTCAGGAATATCAATCCATCTTTCGGTGCTTGCTTCTTGTTTAATTAATTCCATCGGGAAAAGAGGTGCAAGCATATCGGGAGTTATTGGTTTCTTTGTCCCTGGATGGATAGGTGGGTCGAGGGGTTTGGGTAAGTCAGCCTGCAAATTATACCACTGGGTTGGCATTTCTTTTTCTGATAAATTGATTTTCTTCTCAGTCATTTTTTCTCCTTTAACTAATTAATTTTTTTGATTTTGATTATTACATACGATTAATCTCATAAGTGTTTGCGACATAAATATCGCGGTAAAAAGAAAAAATTGCCTAATTAATATCAAATTTTTCTTATATGTAAATACTCTTTTTAATTAATTATTTTTTATAATGTCAATAGATTTTTAAGAAAGTTAAGGGAAAAAGTAATTTTTTAATATAATCATTTCCTATTGTTTTTGGATTGATTTTATTAATCTATGTTTGACATATTATTTACTTAGTGTTATGCAGTTTAGAACAATTTTTTAGAATTTTTTGGAGGAAGAGGATGTTTTTTAAAAATCGCAACATTTTTATCAGTACCTTGTTAAGTTTCATTATTATATGTTTTTTAGTTTCTCTTTCTTCTTGTAGGACTAAATCTACTAATTTAATGATTGAGAGTGACATTATCCAACAAAAAGATAATGAGAAAATGGAAAAACCAAAGTCACCTATTGATGCAAAATTTGTTGAGATAACTAAACCTGAAATAGGTAAAAAATTCGAATTATCGTTAAAAATTATGCTTGAAGTAGATTGTGAAAATGTTACTGTTAAGTTTAAATATCCCAAGCAGTTAGAAGATTCAAAAACGAAGAAAGAATTAATACTTTCATTGAAAAGGAATAGCGAAGTTTCCATTCCTCAGACCTTTTTCATTCCTGATGATAAAAGGTATATTGTGGATGTTCTAATTGACTGTAAGATTGAAGGGAATACAAAAATGAGTAGGGGTATTTCTTATGTTATTGATTTGGGTGAAAAAGAAGAGGTCGATAAAGAGTTGAAGGTATTGGATTCAAAAAATGGAGAAAGACTTAATGTTCATTTTGTGAAATAATTAGACAGGATTCACAGGATATACAAAATTGTCATTAATGTTTAGATTTTCAAATTTGTTATAGGTAAAAACATAATGAATAGAAGGTTTTGGTTTTTTATATTTATAATTATATTAGTTTTGTGTTCAGAAATTTTTTGTGCATCGGTGACAGGCAAAATCAGGTATACAGACAAGAACTTCTATTTATCAGGTTTTACAGGGACAGAATTAAAACCTGCAAGGTATATACATTTGGAAATAAGAAGATTTGATAATGACAATGTCTTAGGCTCTGGAACAACAGATAATCAGGGGAATTTTAATATTATAATTTCTAATTCTGGCAATCTTGATATTTACGTTCTTGCAATAGCGCAATCGGATACTTCTCCTTATACAGATGTTGTGGTTAGAAATAATGAATATCAGGGAAGCATTCAATCTGTTGCTTCGTCACCAGAATATAAAGATACAAATTCATTAATCACCTTTGATTTTAACATACCTGTTGACAATGGGACAATCAGACTGGGTGATCCATTTAATATAATTGATTGTATTTTATTATCCGCTCAAAAAGTTTATAATGAGATAAGCTCACAAATTCCACTTGTTACAATATATTGGGAGGATGGTTCGAGTGATGGGACATATTATCAAGATTCAAAGATATATTTATTAGGAGGAATAAGTGGCTCTCTTGGAAGTGGAGATAATGATGGATATGACGACTCAGTGATTATACATGAGTATGGGCATTTTATTTACAAGCATTATTCAGTCGATAAATCACCGGGAGGAGACCATAGTTCAAAGGAATATTACAATTCTCAATTAACCTGGTCAGAAGGATGGGCGACTTTTCTTAATCTTGCTGTGAGGAATAGTTGTGTTTATTGGGATTCAAGTGGGAGTGGTGGTGTTTCTGTTGATTTTGAGACTCCTGCTCCTGACGCTGAATTGAGGATAGGTATGAATAATGAGTCGGCGGTAGCTTGTGTGCTTTATGATATTTTTGATGGAGATTCAGCAGAGGATGATACACCGGGTAGTGATGATGATCCATTTGCTTTAGGCTTTAATGAAATATGGGATGTTGTGGATAGTTTTATGGATAATGTCAATTTGACTGCGACATTTGATGATTTTTATAATGGTTGGAGGGAGACATTTCCTTCAATAAATGTTGACAGTGTTTTTGTTGGGAGACAGATTGAATTTGTTCCCTGGAATAGTTCTGAAAAAGTATATGAAAGAAAATACCTTTACACAGATATTCTGGATTGGAATGCAACAGGGATAACTGATATAGTTAATGTGAATAGCACAGATTTGGTTCGTTATGTAAAAATCTTTGTTGATATTAATCATTTGAATTTATCTGATTTAGAAGTGTCTTTAACTTCTCCAGATTCAACTAATGTATTGTTACATAATCATACTGGGGGCAGTAATATAATTAACTGGTATGGTTATGATAATTATCAATTGCCATCAGGGAATCTTGATACATTTAAAGATAAAAATCCGTTGGGTGATTGGGAATTGAATGTAATAGACATATATGCAGGAGATACAGGTAAATTAGTTTCATACAAGCTCAAGATAGGATTTAAAACTACATTTTCAGAAAATTGGTTCGTTTATTAAAAGCAGTAGATTGAGAGTTCTGAAAAACTAACAAAGACATCTTTGTTTGTAGTCCCCACTTTAGTGGAAATAGATTTTACCTGCTAAAGCAGGAATTACGAACGGGCAGGATATATATCCTGCACCATCTATGGATGTGGAGACGCAAAATTTTGCGTCTCTACAAATACAGATGAGGCGCCTCCGCTGTAACTTAATTTTTCTTGACAGAGATGAAATGGGAGTGTTAGCGTCTGCAAGCTTATTTATCTTAAATTCTTGACATTACATATACCATATTAATAAATTTAGTTTGGAGTAAAATAGATGGCTTCCACGAATGATTTAAAAAAGGGTATTTATGTGGAAATAGAAGGGGAAGTGTGGCGGGTGATTGAATTTCAACATACAAAACCTGGGAAGGGTCATGCATTTGTTAGAATAAAGATGAAGAATGTTGTTGATGGACATATTGTTGATAGAAAATTCAGGTCCGATGAGTATTTGAAAGATGCAGATGTTTTTAGAAAAAATATGCAGTTTTTATACAAAGATGGTTCCGATTTTGTATTTATGGATGCTTCTACTTATGAGCAATATCATCTGAATGAAGATTTCATAGGTGATGATGCTTTATTTATGAAAGAGAATATGCAGGTCTCGATGCTTTTGCATAATGAGAAACCGATAGGGCTTGAGATTCCTGTGGCAGTTGTTTTGAAGATTGTGAAGACGGAACCAGGATTTAAGGGAAATACTGTAACAGGAAGTAGTAAACCTGCTACACTTGAGACGGGTGGAGTTGTTCAAGTTCCATTATTTGTTGATGAGGGGACGAATATCAAGATAGATACAAGAACAAAGACTTATATTGAAAGGGTTTCATAATATTATTTGAAAGGAAACCAACTTATGAATCTTGAAGAAATTACAAAACTTATGGATTTAGTAAACAGTTCAAATGTTGAAGAATTTGAACTTGAATTAGAGGGTTTCAAAATAAAGATTAAGAAGGGGAAAGTCGTTTCAACGAGTGATCCTGTAGTTGAGATGGTTGCAAAAGCTGCTCTGAGTTTGCCTGAATCTAAAAGCGGTGGAGAAGAGCTTACTACATTTATAATTAAGTCGCCGATGGTAGGGACATTTTATAGAGCCCCAGCGCCTGATGTAGAGCCGTATATTGAAATTGGTGCTATTGTGAATCCTGATACTGTAGTTTGTATTGTAGAAGCTATGAAGTTGATGAATGAGATAAAAGCGGAGACTCATGGAAGAATAATCAAGATATTAGTTGATAATGCACATCCTGTTGAATATGGACAGGATTTGTTTATTGTGGAACTTTTGTAATATCGTAGGGGACGCATATATGCGTCCCCTATAAATCGAAAAAGTAATAATCAGGTTTTTCACAACCATTTGTAATAGTTTTTCAGAAATCATAAATTGAGGATTATCGGTTTAGAAAATGTTTAAGAAGATATTGATAGCAAATAGAGGGGAAATTGCATTAAGAATCATCAGGGCTTGTAGAGAATTGGATATAAGGACTGTGGCTGTATTTTCAGAAGCCGATAGAGACTCTTTACATGTTAGATTTGCGGATGAAGATATTTGTATTGGTCCTCCGATTAGCACCTTAAGTTATCTAAATATTCCGAGTATATTAAGTGCGGCTATGGTAACAGATGCTGAGGCAATTCATCCCGGATATGGTTTTTTAGCTGAGAATGCTCATTTTTCAGAAGTGTGTGAAGATTGCAAATTAATATTTATTGGACCATCGCCTGAAGCGATAAGAAAAATGGGTGATAAAAGTGAGGCGAAAAAAACTGTGGCAAAAGCTGGCGTTCCTGTGATTCCAGGGAGTGATGATAAAGTTACTACACCTGAAGAAGCAATTGAAATAGCAAAGAAAATAGGTTATCCCTTCATTCTAAAAGCGTCAGCTGGTGGTGGTGGTAAAGGAATGAGGCTGGTTCGTTCAGAATTAGAGATTAGTAATGCCTTTTTAACAGCGAGTAATGAAGCGAATAAGGCATTTGGAGACCCCAGTTTATATATAGAAAAATATCTTGAGGAGCCAAGGCATATAGAGTTTCAAATTCTTGGTGATAAATCTGGGAATATAATTCATCTTGGTGAGAGAGAATGTTCCATTCAGAGACGACATCAAAAATTAGTCGAAGAGGCGCCAAGTGTTGCTCTGGATGAGCATTTAAGGAATAAGATGGGTAAAGCGGCTGTAAGAGCGGCAAAATCTGTGGGATACGTTGGTGCAGGTACAGTAGAATTTTTATTAGATAAGAATAAAAATTTCTATTTTATGGAGATGAATACAAGGATTCAGGTCGAACATCCCGTTACGGAGATGATTACAGGAATTGATATTGTGAAGGAACAGATAATGATTGCAGCGGGAGAAAAGGTATCCATTTCTCAAAAAGATGTCAAGATTATGGGACATTCTATTGAATGTAGAATTAATGCAGAAGATTCAGAGAATGGTTTCAGACCCTGTCCAGGAAAGATTGAGACGTATCATGCTCCAGGTGGTCCTGGAGTGCGAGTTGATAGTCATGCTTATGAAGAGTATGTTATTCCTTCATATTATGATTCAATGATAAGCAAGTTAATCGTTAAAGGGAATGATAGAGAAGAAGCGATTAAGATTATGCATAGGGCTTTAGATGAATATATCATTGAAGGGATAAAAACAACTATTCCTTTTCATCTTAAAATTATAGAAAATAGAGATTTCTTAGAAGGGAATCTTTCCACAAGTTTTATAGAGAAGATGACAGGGCGGAAATAGAAAATTAGTTTTGATGATTGTTTTTTAGTAAGTAAAAGTATTTTTTAAATAATCTTATAGCGGTTTAATTATAAATTTTCATAAATAAATTTGTAGGGGCGATGTCTCATCGCCCATATTTAAGGGCGGTGTGACGCCGCCCCTACAATGCAATTTGTGGACAATAATTTTTGAGGATTTATTATTAAATATCTAAAGGAGGATAGAAAGGTTATGATAAAAGGTGAGGATAAACTTGGTGATATTAAGATAAATAATGAAGTTGTCAGTACTATAGCCGCTATGGCTGCTAATGAAGTCCCTGGAATTATACCTGCCTCAG
>Ga0315289_10002847_pt1 | contig 26389 bp, 23 predicted proteins | sample YL17G11_40_MG_FD_203452 | JGI IMG/M metagenome (GOLD analysis project Ga0315289, IMG submission 203452) | Sediment microbial communities from Yellowstone Lake, YNP, Wyoming, USA - YL17G11_40 | ecosystem: Environmental > Aquatic > Freshwater > Lake > Sediment | place: USA: Wyoming | collected...
AAGGTAAGACTTCGCGGCCTTGTTCGGCCTGTGCCCCGGCCTTCCTCGTTTCCCACCTTCTGGCCATCTTTCCTCTGTGACCTCGGTGTTCTCTGTGGCTCAAAACCTCTTCTTCTTGATTCGACACGGACTGTGAGGCGCGACAGGAAACAGGCGGTGTGGGATCGGAGGTCACAGCCGAGGGCGGCTGTGCTACATTTTCTGCGGAGTTCCCCTTGCTCTTGGGGGTGGATTAGAAGTTTCGTTCGACGAAGCCGGTGTCGATCTTGCCTTTGACGAAGAGGTTGTGCGAGAGGATTTCCAGGCAGGCGGGGATCGTGGTCTTGATCGGGCCGATGGTGAATTCTTCGAGGGCTCGCCGCATCGTCGCGATGGCTTCGGGGCGGGTCTTCTGGTGGACGATCAGCTTGGCGATGAGGGAGTCGTAATTGGGGGCGACTGTCCAGCCCTGGTGGGCGTGGGTGTCCACGCGAACGCCGGGACCGCCGGGGGCGCGGTATTCCGTGATCGTGCCGGGGCAGGGGGAGAAATTGTTCTTGGGGTCCTCGGCGTTGATCCGGCACTCGATCGCCACGCCTTGGTGCGTGATATCCTTCTGCCGCAGCTTCAGCGGCTCTCCGCTGGCGATCTGGATCTGCAGCTTGATGAGGTCGTGGCCTGTGACCATCTCGGTCACCGGGTGCTCGACCTGGATGCGGGTGTTGACCTCGATGAAGTAGAACTTGTTGTCCTTGTCCATGAGGAATTCGACGGTGCCGGCGTTGACGTACTTGGCCTCTTTGATGAGGCGGATCGCCGCATCGCACAAGCGCTGGCGGTCACGCTCCTCCAGGACGGGGCAGGGCGACTCCTCGATCATCTTCTGGTGCCGCCGCTGGATGGAGCAGTCCCGCTCGTAGAAGTGCAGGGTGTTTCCCTCGTGGTCCGCGAAGACCTGGACCTCGACGTGCCGGGGCTCGACGATGAACTTTTCGAGATAGACGCTGCCGTCGCCAAAGGCGGCTTCCGCTTCGGACTTGGCCGCGTTGAAGGCGCCCCGCAGGCTGATGTCGTTGTGGATGACGCGCATGCCGCGACCGCCGCCGCCGGAGACGGCCTTGATGATGACGGGATAGCCGATCTGGTTGGCGAGCTTCATCGCCTCGGTCTCGTTCGGGATGGCCTCTTCCGAGCCGGGGACGATGGGGACCTTGGCCTTGCGGGCGAGCTTGCGGGCCTCGACCTTGTCGCCCAGCAGCCGCATGGCCTCGACGCCGGGGCCGATGAAGCCGATGCCGCAGTCGCGGCAGATCTCCGCGAAGCCGATGTTCTCCGCGAGGAACCCGTAGCCGGGGTGGATCGCATCGACGTTGGTGATCTCCGCCGCACTGATGATCCGCGGGATGTTCAGGTAGCTTTGATCGCAGTCGGCCGGCCCGATGCAGATCGATTCGTCGGCCAGACGCAGGTAGGGCGCGCTGCGGTCCGCCTCCGAATAGACAGCGACCGTCTCGATCCCCAGCTCGTGGCAGGCTCGAATGATCCGTAGGGCGATCTCACCGCGGTTGGCGACAAGGATTCTTGATAGCATTCCGTGGGACTCTTATTAAACCAGTTGGAAGCTACAAGCATGTCATTGCGAGGCCCGACGCGCAGCGGCGCTTTGCGCCAGGGGCGACGAGGCAATCTCCAACGCCCGCGGTGGTAGACTGCTTCGCGGCGCTCGCAATGACATCCTTCCCACTTCAAACTTGAAACTTCCGTCTAATCGGGCCTTACTCTGAACAGGACCTGGCCGTACTCGACGGCCTGACCATTCGCCGCGGTCTTTTCCATGATGGTGCCGCTGACCTCCGCCTTGATCTCGTTCATGACCTTCATGGCCTCGATGATGCAGACCACCGTCTGCGGCTCGACATGGGAGCCGACATCGACGAAGGGGTCGGAGTCCGGGCTGGGCGCCGCGTAGAGGGTGCCGACGATCGGGGATTTGATCTCCAGCAATTCCTCCCCCTTGCCTGGGGCGCCGGCGCGCCCTCCGGACGGGGGCTGCGGGACCACGACTGGCGTCCCCACGCCGGGCATGGAGGCGATCATGGGTCCCATAATACCCGGTTGCTGCGGCTGGCCCCGTTGCAGGGAAATGTAGTCGTCGCCATGCCGGATGTCGATCTTGACGAGATCGTTCTCCTTCATGATCCTGATCAAATCTTTTATTTTCTGGACGTCGGCATCTTTGTCAGCCATTGTCGCATCCTTTCCCGAGGCCCGGCCCGGGCTATCCAGAATCCCTGCACCACTCCCGGACGGGGGTTGGGGCAGTCGTCTGATAGTAAGGCCAGTATAATCCCTGGGGCGGGCGCTGCAAGACAATTCCCGGTGTGGCGGGGCGGGGTGTGACCTTGCCAGGCTATCGGCATCCGCTGTGCCGGTCTGCCGGTTAGGGCCGGCCGGCGTTGTTTCCTGTACGCAAAAAGAAACGCCGCGGCTTGGAGGGGCCGCGGCGTGAATGGCTTCGGTCAATTAGTTCCCGTTATTCTGCTGGTAGATGTGCGTGGCTTCCATCTCCTCGATCGGCAAGGCGAGCTGATCGGTGTGCATCGTCACCCGGAACCGGACATCCCCGGCCTGCACGCCCTTGACCACGACGCGCCAGGTGGCCTTCGTCTTGGGCTCCAGGGTCTGGAGCGGGGCGAAGCTGACAGTCTTACCCATGAGGGAGCCGGCGGTCGCGCCTGCCGAGGAGACGTACTGCAGCTTGTCATCGAGCATGCAGACGATCCGGACGTTGCCGTCCGCGGCGGAGCCCTCGTTGCTGACGGTGATCAGATAGGTCGTCGTGCCGCCGACCTCCACGGGATCGTCAAGATCGATGACGTCCAGCCGGGCGGCCGCAATGCCCGTGATCGTCGTCTTGGCCGAATCGGTAACGGGCTCGGCACAATAAGCGGAGGCGGTGGCACTGCCCATCAATTCGCCTTCCTTGGTCGGCGTGTAGGAGACCCGCACTTTCTTGGAGGTATTGGGCTCGAGCGTCCCGAGCTCCCAGACCAGTTTCGAGCCGGAGAACTGAGCGCCGGTCGTCGCCTCGATGCCCGTCACGCCCGGCGGGATGATGTCTTCGACGATCGTGTTCTGGGCGGGCCCGTCTCCTTTATTGAAGACCGAGATCTCATAGGCCACCGAGCGGCCCAGATACTGGCGTTTGGGACCGGACTTGGTAATACTCAGGACCGGCTGGCGAACGTTGGTTGTAGTGGCCTCGGACTCCGCCTTCAGGCCGGAGGCGGAAGTCGCCAGGGCCTTGCCCACGTACGCGCCGGTCTTCACGGCCCGTAGCTTGATGGCGAACCGGCGTGACTCGCCCGCCGTGATCGTGCCGGCCTCCAGCACAACCTTGCCCTTGCCGTCGGCCGTTTGCATGCCCGCCGGCAGATTGTCGATCACCTGCACGTCTTGGGCGGTGCCGGTGCCGGTGTTCGTCACGACATACTCAACCGCGATTGGCTCGCAAAGCAGGGCTTCCGCCGGAGCGATCTTCTTCAATTCCAGCGTCGGTTCGACGACCCGCACCACGGCGGAATCGCGGATGGTGTGCGTGATGGCCGTAGACTGCTCCAGAGACTTCGAGGCGGTGGCAATGCCGGAGACCCGGAGGGTCTTGCTGGCCTTGGGTCCGAGCGACTCGATTTGCCACGCGAGCTTGTTGCCTTCCGTCTGCGCCGAGGGCTCCGAACCTTTGAACTCGAAGTTGTCCGAGACGGTCTCGGCAATGGTGATCTCCGTGAGCATCGTCTCGGTCAGGTTGGTGACCTTGATGGTGTAGGAGAAGAGGGTGTTGAGACGAACCTCTTCAGGCATCGTTTTATCGACTTGGATAATGCCGTAATCCGCGCGAGGGTAGGTGATGGAGAGGACGTGCCCTCCGGTCTCATCCACGAAAACAGACCGTCCCACGGGTGTGGTTCTGTCGGACGAAGAAGTCGCCAGCCCCGCCCTGATGGGTTGCAGCGGCTCTACCGATGCCGTCACAACGTCCGTCGGTACCGTAGCCGGTCTCTTCACGGACTCCACGGGGGCCTTGGCCACCGGTTCCGCCTGCGGCTCCACTTTCACCGCTTCCACTGTCGCCGGTTGTAGTTTCGGCGGCTCTGTCTTCTGGGGCTCTCCCTTCCGCGCTTCGGTTTTCTGGGACTCCGCCGCGGCCGCTGGGGCTGTAGGAGCCTCTCGCTGGGGTCGGGGTCTTGTCGTTGCAGGCACGGCCATCGTCGGCCGCAGGTCCTTGTCCCAGAAGTAGGTTCTCCCGGGCGATGCCGCCGCCGGCCTGACCTCGCGGTTGCCCTTCAGACCTGACGTGCTCCGGCATCCCGTCAGCAACACCACCGGTACCAGAAACAGAATGACCGAGACCTTCTTCATCACACTACACCCCCAAGGGACCTCTTGGCGCATTGGGCTTCTTTGGACCAATAACGCACTTTCACATGTAGAATATAGAAAAGAACGGTCGCAAGCACAAGGCAGAGACCACTGCCACTGTTGCCCAATTATACTATCTCTCCCGCCTTAAGGTCAAGAGCTAAGTCGTGTCGATATGGGTAATTGCGCGTGTGCCAGGCCCGGTGGAACGGACGTAGCTCGCGACAAGGGCCCAGTTGACGCGGCTGTTTCAAATCGTTGGCGATCTTATCGGACAAGCGATCTTGTCCCGCCAGGACCGAAATCGCTTGCTTCGGGATGGCCTTGCCGCTATTTTGCAGGTGCGTGTTTGGTTGGATGGAAGTTGTCCACAAGGAGTGTTCATGGATGGACATGTGCACGGGGCTCAGTTGGAAGTGGAATTGGTGGCGATCACGCCGGAGCCTGAGAGAGTCATTGAGCAGGCCGGCCGGACCTGCTACCTGAGTTTTGAGCGGATGGATGAGGGCTCCCAAGCCGATTTCATCCGCCGCCTCATCAAGATAGGTCACGAATCCCCCCTGGAACATGCGTACGCCACGTTTCGGATCAAGAACTGCTCGCGGGCTATGACCCATCAGCTTGTCCGGCATCGCCTGATGGCGGTCTCCCAGCAGTCCCAGCGTTACGTGGATGAGGAGCAATTCTCCTATGTCGTCCCCGAGGGCGTTCCGGCAGAATACCTGGAGGATTTTCACCAGGACATGAGGACGATCCAGCAGATGTACCGCAAGTGGCGCGAGCGGGGCATCAAAAGGGAGGATGCCCGGTTTGTCCTGCCCAACGCATGCGTGAGCGAGATCGTAGTCTCGGCGGATCTGCGGGAGTGGCGTCACATCTTCCAACTCCGTTTATCCCCCAAGGCTCAGTGGGAGATCCGCCGGGCCTGCGAGATGATGCTGGCCATTCTCAGGGAGCATGCCCCCACCTGTTTCGAGGATATCCAGAGCCTTACAACAACTGAAGTCCGACAATGGTCAGGTCGTCGATCTCCGCCGGCTTGACCTCGCGATCGGTGGCGATCTCGGTCAGTCGATCGATGATTTCGGTGATGGAGGCGTCAGTCAGGGCGAGGAACTCGTCGGTGTAATGAAAGCCTTCCTTGTCGCGGAGCTGTCCGATCAGCGGCTCGGCCCCGTCGGAGTACAGCAGCAGCCTGTCGCCCGTTTGCAGTTGGACGGATTGCTGGACGAATTCCGCGTTCTCGAAGACCCCCAGGAGGGACCCTCGTGTCTCCAGTTGCTGCGGCGGCTCGCCTTTTCTCAGCAGGATGGGGTAAGGGTGTCCGGCCCGGGCGAGAGCCAGTTGCCGGGTCTTGAGATTCAACAGGCAGTAGCAGCACGTGACGAACTGGTGTCCCGAGAGTCTCTGGCCGGTCATCCGTTGGTTGAGGTTGTGCATGACCTCGGCGGGCGGGAAGATGCGGTAGCTGTTGTCGATCGTTTGCCGCATTTGGAGGGCCTGCTTGATGAAGATCGTCAGCAGGGCGGCCGGCATCGAATGACCGACGGCATCCGCCACGTAGAACCCGACATGCTGCTCGTCGATGCGGGCGATGTCGTAGATATCGCCCGAAACCCACTCCGCCGGTAGGAATGTGGCGGCCCATCGTATCTCCGGGCTGTTCGGCAGGTGCGACGGCAGGAAGTCCCTCTGCAACAAGCCGGCCAGACGCAACTGCTCCTTGAGGCCGTCCACGAAGGGATTCTCGGCCTGAGGCTGGTCGGCCGCGTGGTCCTTCCAAAGCCTCTCGGCCAGGCTGATCGGGGCGAGGGGCGTGGCTGTGATCCCGACATTCTGGTGCTTGCGGTCCGCCAGGTTGACGCGGATCCGCGCCCAGAGGTCGTCCAGTGAGATGGATTCGACCGTGCTGGGCATGGAAAAGCTGCTCTCTGAAGAGACCAGCGAGAAACTCCGGACCGGCCGTCGGATACGCTGCGTCAGCAGGATGATTCCGATGTTGTCTCTCTCCAGAGCCTCCAGGACACGGGTGAGCCGCCGGTCTTGGGAGGTGTCGAGGCCCACCGCGTCTACCAGGACCGTCCCCACCAAGTCGGGCCGGTTGCGGATTTCGTCGTACTTATCCAGCGGCAGAAGACAGAAAGACACCTTCTTGTGCCGGAAGAGTTTGCGGATTTCCGCCGGCAGTTCGGTCTTATCGGACAAATAGACCACGTCCGTGAAGGTCGTCAGTCCCCCCGTATTGCTCGCAGATCGCGTTTTACCCATGTTGGCAGCCTTTTCGTCTGTCCGGCCCTCGGTGTGCATCGCACATCCTTGCCGATGTTGTTGGCACACTTACTTTCGTCCCAATTCCGATGCCACTTTGGCGATTTCCGGGATATTGGGCGGGCAAAACGAAACGAAAGGAGCGCTTCCGTTGCGGGTGCGGACATCCTACCCGGTGGAACAGGCTGAGCTTAGGCGAAGATGGCGGAGCCGATCCGCAGGATCGTCGCCCCCTCCTCAATGGCAATCTCGTAGTCCGAGCTCATGCCCATGCTCAGCTCCGTGAACTGGCTTCCGACGATTTTCTCGCCGCGCATCTCATAGAACAGCTCGCGGGCGCGGGCAAAACACGCCCGGATGATGTCTGTGTTCCGCGTAAGGGGGGCCATCGTCATCAACCCGATCAGCTTCAAATGCGGCAGGGTCTCGATCTGTTCCGCCAGGTGTGTGGCGGCCCCGATGGGCACGCCGTACTTTTGAGGCTCGTTCGAGGTGTTCACCTGGAGCAGCACCCGCGGCGTGAGGTCCATCCGGGCGGCCGAACTGTTGATTTCCTCCGCCAGGCGGAGGGTGTCCACGGAGTGGATCAGGGAGATGACAGGCAGGACTTGGCGAACCTTGTTGCGCTGGAGATGGCCGACCATGTGCCAATGGATCTCCCCCGCCAGGGCGGGGTCGTCGGGGTGCTGCTGCACGAACTCGGCCACCTGGGCCGCGACCTTTTTCAACTGCTGCACGCGGTTTTCGCCCAGGTGATGGTAGCCGAGCCGGATCACCTCCTCGATTTGCTCGAGGTCGGCGGACTTTGTCACGACGACGAGCCGAATGTCCTCCGGCTCTCGATGGGCCCGGGCGCAGGCCTCCGCGATCGTTCCTTCAACACGTTTGATTCGGTCACTGATTTTCGTCGTTTCCATGCGTCGCGAGCGAATGTAATGCATCAATCCCTTTCTGCGATCAAACGCTCAAGGGCCTCAGTCTATGAGAATTCGGGCCCCCGCACAAGGGAGTACCCGGCAAAATAATGGCAGGATTTGGGGGCGGGGGGGGCGGCTGGCCGGCCGGGACGTCGCGACATGCGGAAAAAATGAACAACGGCCCCGTTTTTATCTTGCATTGCGGCGCGACGGCCGGTATAATCGCAAGAACAATGGAGTGGACTGGGGTGGGAGGATCACCCTGATACACATGCGGTGTTGGTTGAGGTTGATAAGCAGGTTCGAGTGGTGACAAGTGTGCAATAAATCCCGGTCATAGTGTTGCCTCCGGGAGCAGATAAACCTCGGCGAGGCAGCGTGGCTCACCGGTCTCCCCCCCAGCCGGTCCCACCACCTCGCCATTTTTATTTCCACGATTCACCGCCGGGCGGAACACCGGTTTGCGGTGCAGAGAATGTTGACGGTTCTCAGGATAGAAGGCAGGAAGGTAACAGGGATACGGTGAATTCCGGCCTTCTGCCGTTCCTGCTTTCTTGCCTTCTCTCTTGTGAGGTGGCATGACAGTCACTCGCCTCGCACTTGGACGATCACCCGGCGGCTGCGCGGGCCGTCGAACTCACAGAAGTAGATGGCTTGCCAGGTGCCTAGGACGAGGGTACCGTCCTTGATGAGGACTTGCTCACTGCAACCGACGAGCGAGCTTTTGGTATGGGCGTCCGAGTTGCCCTCAGAGTGACGAAAGCCGGGATTGGACCTTGGGACCATCTCGTCGAGGGCCAGAAGGACATCGTGGACCACGTCCGGATCGGCGTTCTCATTGATCGTGATCGCGGCCGTCGTATGCGGACAAAAGACGAAGGCCTCGCCGTTTCGGATGCCGGCCTCGCGCACGGCAGCTTCCACCTGGCGGGTGACATCGACCATCTCGGTCCGGCCCCGCGTGCTCACACGAAATTCATTCTGTGTTATTCTCATGCCAATTCCAGGGACTCCGTCCCCGGCCCCCTGGCATTTTTCGCGTTGCGCCAATGGCATGGCAAGAGAGTAAAGCGGCACCGTCGTGACAACGGCGCCGCTCATGCCACTGCGTCGCTGCGGCGCTCGGGGGGCTTGCCAGCAGAGCCCTATCCTCCGCGGCGGCGATCTCAGATTACCCGGAACGCTCCTCGACAACAAGCGTCAAGCCGGGATGCTGCCACGTCGTAATCCAGAGCCCACCCGAATAATGGCGCTGCGTCCCTGCATCATGCCATTGGCGGAAGGCGGAAAATGCCGGGGGTTTGGGGGCAGAGCACACCAACGCGACCTGTCTATCTGTGACGGGAGAGGATTTGTGCGTTGTCACATCTGCTCGACAACCTGGATGCCGAGCAATTGGCTCAGGCCGTGCTTGATCGTCTTGGCGGTCAGGTCGCAGAGCAACAGTCGCGTCGGTCGCTTGGCCGGCGGCGCGTCGAGAACGGGACATTCCGTGTAGAACGCGCTGAATCTCTGCGCCAGTTCGTACAGATAGGCTGTCAGATAGTTCGGCCGATAGTCGGCGGCGGCGGACTCGATGGCCTCCGCGTAGCGGACCAGGTGTTTTCCTAGGTCCAGCTCCGTCGGCTCGCTCAAATCCGGATTCCCGATGTCTCGCAACTCGTCGGGAATGCTCACGCCCCTGCTCTCGGCCTTTCGCTCGATGGATTTGACACGGGCATAGGCATACTGCATATATGGCGCGGTGTTCCCGTCCATCGCCAGCATCTTATCGAAGCTGAACACGTAGTCGCTGGTCCGGTTGTTCGAATAGTCGGCGTACTTGACCGCTCCGACCCCCACGGCCTCGGCAATGTTCGCCTTCTGCTCCGGCGGCAGGTCGGGGTTCTTCTCCTCCACGACGGCCCGGGCCCGCTCGACGGCCTCGTCGAGCAGCTCCTTCAGCTTGACATTCTCCCCCGAGCGTGTCTTCAACGGCTTACCGTCCTCGCCGAGGACGCTGCCGAACGTCACGTGGACGAGCTCGACCATTCGTCCGTCTCGCTGGTTCCACCCGGCCATCTGGGCCACCTTGAACAGCATCTGAAAATGCTGAATCTGCCGGGAATCGGTCACGTACACGATCTTGTCGGCCTGGAGCACGTTGACGCGATAGCGCAGCGCCGCCAAGTCGGTGGTCGCGTACAGATACGCGCCGTCGGATTTCTGGATGATAAACGGTAAGGGCTCGTCTTCTTTGGTCTTGAACCCTGGCGGAAACACGCATACCGCGCCGTTCGACTCGACCGCCAGACCTTTGGCCTTCAGATCGTTTACCACCTGGGGCAGATCCGCGTTGTATTCACTCTCACCCCGCACGTCTGTGGGGCGAAGGGTCACGTGGAGCTGGTCGTAGAGTCGTTGGCAGTGAGCGAGCGAGTTCTTTCGTATTGTCTCCCAATACCCGGTCCAAATCTTATTGCCGGACTGCAACCCAACGACTGCAGCCCGAGCGGTTTTCGCGAAATCCTCGTCCGCCTCATACAGGGCGTTTGCTTCTCGGTAGAAAGCCTCGATGTCAGCGAGCGTAGCTCCCACCGCCAGGGCTTCTCCCGACGCGCTGGTCTCCCTCAGCTTCTTGTCAAAGAGAGCACACAGCTTTCCGAACTGCGTGCCCCAGTCGCCGATGTGGTTCTGGCGGATGACCGTGTGACCCTGGAATTCGAGTAGGCGGCAGATGCAGTCGCCGATGATCGTGCTGCGGAGGTGACCGACGTGCATCTGCTTGGCGACATTCGGACTGGAAAAGTCGACGACGATCCGCTGAGGCTGTGGCGCCCGGTCGATGCCCAGCCGCCCCTCTGGGTCGCCATTGATTTGCAGCAGTTGGGTGCCAATGTACTGGGGCTGGAGACGCAGATTGATGAAGCCGGGCCCCGCGATTTCCGGCGGCTCGCAGAGGTCGCTCAGATCGAGTTGTGCGACGACCTGTTCGGCGAGCTTGCGGGGATTGGTCTTGATCTGCTTGGCGAGGGCCATCACGCCGTTGGCCTGGTAGTCGCCGAATTTCGGATCGGTGGCCGGCCGCACAATCGCGGCACAGTCCTGCCGCCCGGTTGCGCGTACCATCGCCTCTGTGATTCGGTCATTGAGTATATCGACAACCGATTTCATCGCGTCATTCACTCTCATTCAGTAACGGACGTCATGTTTTTGGCCACAGAGGGCACAGAGAACACAGAGAAGGGAAAATGATGGAAACGAGACGATCCCCTTCGGCATTGCCCGAGGATTGCCTTGCGATTCTTTCTAATGATGGATTGCGGGCTTGTACGTGACGCAGATCCATGGTCCGATCACCCGGTTCTCTGTGACCTCTGTGTTCTCTGTGGCTCAGAAAATGATTAAACGGAAACACGTTTTATGCCGTCGATCAGCCTTGGTACATCGAAGTTGATGATGAGTCCTCGCTTAAGTTTAGCCGCTCGGAGATACGAGATAATCTGTGCCAGGGATACCTCGGGGAGTCTGCTGAGCGACTTCGTCTCGACCACGGCCTCCTTCTCCACCAAAAGATCTATTCGTTGTCCCTTGATCACACGGCCCTTGTAGATGGTATCAACGGGCACCTGACGCTGATAGGCGATATTCTGCAATTCGAACTCGTAGCACAGGGCCTCCTCATAGATGGATTCCAGGAGTCCCGGCCCAAGTGCCTTGTGGACTTCCATGGCGGCCCCAATAATCCGTTCGGTCAACTCATCGGCCATGATCGTCCCTCCCGGAAGTTGAGCGATGCTTCCTCGCTTCTCTGGGTTCTCTGTGCCCTCTGTGGCTCAGAATCGTTCTTCATGAGAAGTCAACCTTCTCGGCATCGCCCCAGAGGAGATCGAGGTCGTAGAAATCGCGGTACTCGGGATCGAAGAGGTGTACGACGACATCGACATAATCAAGGAGAATCCAGCGGCCCTGCTCATAGCCGGCCCGGCCGAAGCGAGGGAAGCCTTGCTCGCGACCCGCCTGGGAGATCTCGTCCGCGACGGTCCGCATTTGCCGGCCGCTGGTTCCGGTGGCAATGACAAAGTAATCCGTGGCGGGCGACAAACCCCGCAGGTCCAGGATCACGATGTCCGTACAACGCCGCTCCTGGGCGATTTTCGCCGCCGCGATCGCAAATTCTTTGGCTTTCTTATTCGGTTTTCTTCGCGCCAATCGGGTACATCCTCACTGTAAGAGAGAAAAGGGCGGTCACGTTCGAGCCGCCCCTTTAGACTACTCCATAGACTCGGCTGCGTCAATCACGCTGTCGAACCTTCCTGGGGCATCAGAGCTCCCAAATGAAAAGGGGGCACGAAAAGCGTGCCCCCGAAGGATCTCTTTGATGAGCCAACGATTACTTGTTGGGGACGGCGCCGGCGGCGAGCGTCTGCTCCGCCTGCTTCATGGTCTCGGTCTCACGTTTCGACTGCCAGACCGCCCAGATCAGTCCGAGGATCGCGACGATGATCGCACCCCAGAACAGCATGTCGTGGGCCTTCGGCGCGACCACCACGCCTTGCTTGCCCAAGATCTCTATGACGGTCTTATCGTACGGCAGAATCAAACCGATGATCAGCAGGCTGACCATGTTCATCACTTTGATCAGCGGGTTGATTGCCGGGCCGGCCGTATCCTTCAGCGGGTCGCCGACCGTGTCGCCGGTCACGCTGGCCTTGTGCTTCTCGCTACCCTTGCCTGTGTTGGCTTGCAGGTTGCGAGGCTCATCCTCAATGGTCTTCTTGGCGTTATCCCAGGCGCCGCCGGCATTGGCCATGAACACGGCCAGCAACTGCCCGACCACGATCATACCGCCGAGGAAGCCGGCCAGCGGGATCACGCCCAAGCCAAACCCGACGAGTACCGGCACGAGAATGGCCAGCAAGCCGGGGCCGATCAACTCTTTCTGGGCGGCTCCGGTGCAAATATCCACGACGCGGCCGTAGTCCGGCTTCTTCGTGCCTTCCCAGATGGCCTTATCGCGGAACTGAATGCGGCATTCATTGACGATCAGGAACGCCGCTCGTCCGACCGCCCGGATGGTCATCGAGCTGAACAGGAACGGCACCGCGCCGCCGAGCAGCATGCCGATGAACAGCTTGGGATCGGAGATGGTCAGCATGGACGCCACCGCGCCGTAGACATCGTGGCTGATGCCCGCCGTCTCGCCCTTGCCGCCCGAGCCGACCGAGACGATGAAGCTGTTGAACAGCGACACCGCCGCGATCACGGCCGAACCGATGGCGATACCCTTGGTGATGGCTTTCGTGGTGTTGCCGACGGCGTCGAGGTCGGCCAGGACCTGACGGGCCTCCTTGTACTTTGCCGGACCCATCTCTTTCTCGTCGTAGCCCATCTCGCCGATACCGTTGGCGTTGTCGGCCACCGGGCCAAACACGTCCATCGAGATGGTGTTGCCGGTCAGCGTCAACATGCCGATGCCGCACATGGCGACGCCGTAGGCGATGAACGTGGGGTTCGTGCCGCCATAGATGAGCACGCTGCCCATGATGGCACCCGCGATAATCAGTACCGCGAACACGGTGCTCTCATATCCGACCGCGAGGCCCTGGATGATGTTGGTGGCATGGCCGGTCTGGCAGGCCTTCGCCAAACTCTTGACCGGCGAAAACTCGGTGCCGGTAAAGTACTCGGTGCATTTGTTCAGGAACACGGCCAGCACGATGCCGATCAGGCACGTCCAGGCGGGCCGCATGTCAAGGCCTTGGACGCCGAGATTGGCCCACGTCGGCAGGTCCTTGACAGCGCTCCAGAGCGGGCTGGAAGCGTCGAACCGGAAGTAGACAAATCCCAGCGCGATGAAGCCGATGACGCTGATGGTCGAGCCGATGATGAAGCCACGGTTGACGCTCTTCATGGCGCCCGCCACAGTGCCCTTGTCGCCGGCGCGGACGCTATAGGTGCTGATGATGCTGGCGATGACGCCGATGGCACGGACCAGGAGCGGGAAGATCACGCCCTTGTGGCCGAAGCTGGCGATGCCGAGGATCATGGCCGCTACGATGGTCACTTCGTAGCTCTCGAAAATGTCGGCCGCCATACCGGCACAGTCGCCGACGTTGTCGCCGACGTTGTCGGCGATGGTCGCGGCGTTGCGCGGATCGTCCTCCGGGATGCCGGCCTCGACCTTACCGACGAGGTCGGCCCCGACGTCTGCGGCCTTGGTGTAGATCCCGCCGCCGACTCGCATGAACAGGGCCAGCAGGGTGCCGCCGAACCCGAATCCGAGCAGTGCCTCATAGGCATGCTCGCCGTAGATCAGGAAAATGATCGACCCACCCAAAAGGCCCAGGCCGTCGGTGAGCATTCCGGTTATCGTTCCGGTGCGGTAACCCAACTGCAGTGCCCGGCCGAAGCTGCTCTTGGCGGCGGCGGCGACCCGGAGGTTTCCCGTAGTCGCCAGACGCATTCCCACGAAGCCGACGGTGGCCGAGAAGGTCGAGCCGATCAGGAACGCAATCGCCCGGCCCCAGGAGATCTCGCCCCCTGCTCCCGAGGCCCTGGCCGCGAAGAACAGCACCACCGTGATCAGCACGATCAGTACGCCCACGACGCGGAACTGCCGGTAGAGGTAGGCGTTGGCCCCCTCGCGGACCGCTTGGGCGATCTCCTGCATCTTCTTTGTGCCCTGGTCGGCCGTTCGGACCTGCTTGACCAGCATCAAGGCGTAGCCCAGACCCGCCAGCGCGATGACTACGTTCATCACCAGCGCGACTCTCTCGTACCAAGCGTACTTACTGCTGACCAGCGGCTCGAACAGCGTAATCTTGGCCGCCTCGGCCATCTTCTCGCCGGCCGCCGCGATTTGCGCCGGCGCCTGGGCGACGGAGGGCGAGCCGGCCGCAAACGACCAGACCGCCGTCCCCAAGATGGCTAACGTCAGTACTCCAACCCATGAGATCCTCTTCATAGCCTGCCCGTTTCAAAAAGAACCTTACTCATCCACACACAAGAGACACGAAATGCAGCAGTTTAACGGAATCCCCCTGCCTTTCAAGCACTTTTTCCGGAAAGCGCGAAGGCGAGCGGAGGTTTGTGGTTCGTAGGGTGAGCAAGCCCCACCCTACGCCCTATCACGTGTGGTAGTCAGCATTTATACGGACGTACTCGGCGCTAAGATCGCAGCCGTAGTAGAAGTCGCTGAGCCGGCCGACGCCCAAGTCGATGGTGATGGTGTGCTCCCGTTGGCGGACGATGCGGGCGGCCTTCTTCGGGTCGAAATCGGTGGGAGCGCCGTTGCGAAAGACGTAGAGATCGTCCAGTTTGCAGGAGAGTCTGTCAGGATTGAGGTCCACGCCGGAGGAGCCGACGGCACAGATGATCCGGCCCCAGTTCGGATCGCCGCCGTGAACCGCACATTTGAAGAGCGGGTAGTCTGCCACCGCTCGAGCTGCTTTGAGGGCATCGGCCTTCGTGGAGGCGCCCTTAACGACGACTCTGAACATCCGCGTGGCCCCTTCGGCATCCAGAGCCATCTGGTGGACCAGATCGGTGCAAAGGTCCGTAAGTGCTTTCACAAACAGTTGATATGGACGAGAGAGACTGTTGATGGTCGGGTTGCCGGCTAAACCGGAAGCCAGCAGCATGGCCGTATCGTTGGTGCTCTGGTGGCCGTCCACCGTCAGCCGGTTGAGCGAGTTGTCGATGGCTTCTCTGAGAGCCCTGCCCAGTAGCGGTTTGCTGATCGCCGCATCGGTCGCGATGAACAGCAGGGTGGTCGCCAGGTTCGGCCCGATCATGCCGGCGCCCTTGACCGTGCCCGCGATCTTTACCAGCGTCCGTCCGAGCTTCAACTCCCGATACGCTTTCTTGAGCCGCGTGTCGGTGGTCATAATGGCGTTCCCGAACGCCAATCCGCCTTTCGGCGAATCCGACAGTAGGGGGACAGCCTGCTCGATCCCTCGCATCACTTTCCCCATCGGCAACTGATGTCCAATGATGCCGGTCGAGGCGACGAGCACCTCCTGGGGCTCGACACCCAGATAACTGGCGGTCAAGGCGCACATCTTCCGCGCGTTGGCCAGACCCGTCTTCCCCGTGCAGGCGTTGGCATTGCCGGAATTGACCACGACGCCGTAAGTTCTGCGGCTTTGGAGGTGTTCCCGGCTGACCTGCACCCCCGCCGACACGATCTTGTTCGTCGTAAACACCGCCGCCGCCGTCGCCCCCGTGGGGCACACGAGCAGTCCCAAGTCCGCCTTACCCGATACCTTGACCCCCGACGCGAACCCCGCCGCCCAGAAGCCCCTTGGAGCCGTAACGCTGTCATTTTTCATGTAGAATCTACCTCTGTTTTCGTGTGAACTTGTGGAAGCTCGGTGCCTCAACCCTCTATGGGGACCGGCCTTCGATCAGCCTCTCGAAATCCTCGCCTATCCGCTCGTGCTCAGGAAGGCTGCTGAACTCGGAAAGCCAGCGGCGGATGTAGGCAAAATCGATACGCGGTCTGTTCTTCGCCAGTATGTGACGTACATCCTCAAGGTCAACCGCGCGTGCCGCAAACATCTTATGAATGATGACATCTTCGCACGAGGCGAAACTTACGGGATAGCCTTTCAGCATCACCTTGTTCGCTCTCTCGATGGCTTGCTTCTCATAGGGCGTGAACGAGAAGATGAAGTCCACGCGAATCCTCGAGGGGGCGTCCTCAGCCGGCAAGACCTTGGTTTGCACCGCAAAACGCTCCGGGTCATCCGACAAGACTCTCAGGCCCAAGTCCCTGCACAATTCGTCAATGACGAGGAACTGATCCGTATCTATGCCCAGCGTGATATCGATGTCTCGCGTCAGGCGGGGCGTTCCGTACAGCAGGACGGCTTGGCCGCCAATGATCATGTAGGGGACCCTGTTCTCGTCAAGGTATTGGACGATGCGCTTGATTAGGGCAGTGATCACGGCTTCAATCCGTTCAGGGCTCTGGCGATTCTCAGGTCCGTTTCCAACCCGTCCATGATGTTCTCGTCGCTGATAGCCCCTAGTGCGAGAGCTTCCGCGTGTAAAGACTCGAATATCCGCAGGGATTCTTCGTAGGAGAGATCTTCCTCCACGATCAGTCTGCGCTGAAACTCATCCAGCTCTGGTGTTCGGATGACCATGCAAAAGGCTCAAGATCATGTGTAAGGGCGTTCCCAGATCATTGTAACCCGCACAAGCGGCTGACGAAAGGGCTTTCCCGCCGTCCTCGGACGAGTCACAGCATTGTGGTGTCCCTGGAGCGTGGGTCGTCGAGGTCGCCGGGGCCGTTCGTGAGTTGGCCGGCGACGGCCAGTTCGCGAAAGTCCGCCATCGGATCGTAGAAGTCCCGGCCCAGGTCCGCCGTGTTGACCATCAGGCCCGGTCGGTTGAGGCGAAGCTGGCCGGCGATCACACCATCCGGCAGGATGAAGCAGGATGGGTAGGGTGAATAATAGCCGCTCGAGTTGGTCATACTCACCCAGAAATGGTTCGTCGCGGCGTGACACTGCATCGTCTGGCGCATGATCTGCGTGTGAATGCTGGGACCGCGCTGCCGAGCGTTGTAAAACGACTGAAACAGGCACTGGACCCCCAGCTTGTATAGCTCGCGATACAACTCCGGAAAACGTAGATCGAAGCAGATCAGCAGAGAGCACTTGACGCCGTTGAGATCGAACGTGGTGAAGCGGTTGCCAGGCCTATAGTGGTCCAGGTCGCCGCATGTGCAAAACCTTTTGTCGTAACGAGTTACGATCTTGCCCTTGGCGTCGATCAGGTATAGGCAGTTGTGCGGCTTGTGCGGGGGCGTCAGCGGGTGTGTGCTGCCCAGGACGACCCACAGACCCAGCTCCCCGGCCAGCCCCATGATTCTCTGTGTTTCATCCTTCAGAAGAGCCCAATCATAGTCCTCGAACGAGCCGAAGTCCGCGCCGGCATAGCCGCTCAAGGCACACTCGGAGAAATGGACAACGTCGGTCCCGGCCTTCTTCGCCTTCTTCAGGAATCCCCGGATCGCCCGGGCATTCTGTGCGATTGACCCGGTTACGCCGAACTGGCACGTCGCGATTCTCAGAATACCATCTCTCATTTCGACGATGTCCCCAAGACGCTCTCCATGACCTCCAGGGCAAAGCGAGCGGAGACCGTAGCCCGGCCACCTCCCATTTCCATGCCTATCTCGATAGCCTCAAGCACCTCTTGCTGGTTGGCACCGGCTTTGACGGCCTGCTCGATGTGCCACTGCATGCAAGACTCGCAATCCGTGACCACGGATATGCCGACCGCGATCAGTTCCTTGTACTTCTTGGCCAAAGCTCCATCAGCGTAGGCAGCGGCCTCCATGTCCAGGAAGGCCCGATAGACCTTTGAATTCATGGACAGAAGCTCCTGGTGCGCCTGTTTTCTCTTGCGGCAAATCTCGCCGATCTTGTCCATGTGTCTCCCCTTGGCGCGACCACTACTCCAAGCCCATGGTCTCCCGGAGGCCAAAGAGGATGTTCATGTTTTGAATCGCCTGGCCGGAAGCACCCTTGGTCAGATTGTCGATCACCGAGAAGACCACGACCATGTCTTTGACGAACGTGGGGAACAGGTGGCAATAGTTCGTTCCCGTAACGTCCTTGACCGCCGGGGCGGTCTGGCAGACCTGAACGAAGTGCTCGCCCTTGTAGAAATCGGCGTAGAGCGACAGGAGCCGCTCATTGTTCACTTCGGCCTTCGGCCGGCAATACACGGTCGAAAGCATGCCGCGGTCGAACGGTCCGGCGTGCGGCTGGAAGAGAACCCGCACGGGGCAGCCTGCTACTTCCGTCGCGATCTGCTCGATCTCGGGCATGTGCCGGTGCACGCCAATCCCGTAGGGGAAGAGGTTCTCGTCCATGTACGGGAAGTGGAATTTCGGCGTGGGATTCTTGCCGCCGCCGGAAACGCCCGTCACGGAATTGACGATGATGGAGCTGGTTTCCACGAGACCCTCCCGCAGCAGGGGGGCGAGGGCGAGGACCGAGCAGGTGGGAAAACAGCCGGGGTTGGCCACCAGGTTGGTCTTCTGGATCTGTTTGCGGAACAGTTCCGGCAGACCATAGGCTGCCTTGGCCAGATTGGCTGTGTCGGTGTGGGTCGTTTTGTAGAACTGCTCATAGACCTTGACGTTCTTGAGCCGGTAATCGGCGCTGAAGTCGATCACCTTGACGCCGGCGCGCAGCAACTCGGGCACGAATTGCATCGAGACTTTGTGGGGCAGACAGCACAAGGCGACGTCAGCCGAGTCCGCCAGCTTCTTGAGGTCCAGGGGCTCGACCGGCAGCTCGCAGCGGCCCCGGAACTCCGGAAAGATCTCCTGCATCGCGCCGCATTCCTCCGGCAAGGCGGTCAGGTAAGTGGCCTTGGCCTCGCCGTGTCGCAGCAGGATACGAATAGACTCGGCGCCGGTGTACCCGCTGGCGCCAATGATCGCAACACGTATCATAATGATCCCCTGTAGAACGAGCGTCTTCGCTCACGTAGCACGGGCATCTTGCCCGTGATCCTGAAGCCATGGGCAGGATGCCCATGCTACTGGGTCGTGCCTGGACGCACGACCTACTTAGAAAAACAGCCGCTAAGATCGTCTCGGCGGCTGTTGTAGTCCAGTTGATTTTTCTGCAGATTACCGCTTCGAGAACTGGAATCTCCGCCTGGCGCCTGACTGTCCGGGCTTCTTCCTCTCGACCATTCTCGGGTCGCGCGTCAGAAGTCCGTTGTCGCGCAGAGCGCCGATGTAATTCTCATCGTAGGTTCTCAAAGCCCTGGCGACGCCGAGCAGAGTGGCCCCTGCCTGGCCCGTGATGCCGCCGCCTCGAACGTTGACAAAGACGTCGAAGGACTTCTCGGCTTGGACGAGTTTCAACGCGGCCAAGGCCGCCTTGCGGTCCTGATCTCTGTGGAAGTAGTTATCCAGCTCTCTCTTGTTGACGACGAACTTGCCGCTGCCGGGTCGAATCCGCACCCGGGCCACGGAGGTCTTCCGCCGGCCGGTGCCCCACCAGTAGCCGTACTTCTGCTTGGTCTTGTTCCCCGGGCCGATCGTCTCTTTCGGTTCGGCGGCCGGCGCCTGGGGGGTGTGCTCCGGTGCTGTGTTCTCGGGTCTATTGTCTGCCATGGTCCTCGTGTTCCGCTTAGAACAGTTCTACTTTCTCGGGCTGCTGGGCCTGATGCTCATGCTTCGGGCCGCGAAAGACCTTCAGCTTCTTGAGAGCTCTCTTGCCCATCTGGGTCTTGGGGAGCATCTTGCGAACGGCGGTTTGTATGACCCATTCGGGCTTCTTCGCCATCGCGTGCTCGAAGCTGACGTACTTGTGCCCGCCCGGATACCGCGAATAGGAGTCGTACGTCTTCGTCTCGGCCTTCGTCCCGGTCAGCCGGATCTTGTCGGCGTTGATCACCACGATGAAGGCTCCCATATCCACGTGGGGAGTCCAAGTGGGCAGATCCTTGCCCATCAGCATCACGGCGAGCTTGGCCGCCAAGCGACCCAGCACGGCCCCATCCGCATCCACCAGCAGCCACTTGTGCTGCACTTGACCTTCTTTGGTCATGAAGCTTTTTGTAGGCATACTCTCTTCTTTCCAACTCGTAGAAACCGTGAATTTTAGCAGACTACCCGGATCTGTCAAAAGATTTTGCGTTAATTCTGCGGATTTTTGGAGATGTCAATCCATACCCCCCTTCGCGGAGGAGGATTCGTGCCAACATCATTGATTGTGCAATTGTCTTGGCCTGCAAACGGCCTTTGAACGACCCATGTAGCCAAATCACCGATCATAATGGTAGGTGCACTTATCCGGATAGGCGAAATGGTCAAGCACAACCTGCCTGGGTTGCCGGATTCTTTGCTGATATTGGGGCCAGCGTGGCATACTGTCCGTAGGCATCGAAGTGGACCCGCAAAGTCAACGTCTGAACCGGCTGCCTGCTGTTCGGCTGAAGTGACGCGCAGGTGGACCAATCTGCGGCCAGGTGCAGCGCAGGACTCATGCCGCGAAATCATTTCGTTTGGATGTCTTGGTATCTAACCACGACGTTGCCATCCTGGGGTCCACCGGAGACTTGGTAATCGAGGATTACTCGCTTGTCGTTGGGGAACAGAGCTTCTTTGCGAGCCACAAGCAATCGCATTTGCCGTTCGAGTTCTTGAGGTGTCTCAAATCCCGGTTTGAAATCCTTCAGCGCCGCGGATCGCTCAGACTCAGGCAATAAAGATAGATTCCAGCACGCGGCCGCTACCGTGATGGCGAGTCGGAAGTCACCCTCGTTCCGGGCCGCGTCCAGCAACGGCTGAGCGAAGTCCACAAGGACATTGGACATCTTTCGGGAGTAGCCGAAAGGAACACGTTCCACCCGGCCGATTCTCCGATGTCCCAAGCTATCTTTCCTAAGTCTTCTCAATACACCCATATTCACACACCGATCCGCATCTCAACCTGCGAAGACCATAAGTGACCACATACGATAGTCTTACGAGAGTGATGTTCAGGCGTTGGAAGCGAAAAGGCACCGGGCGGGCGACTTGGCGATCGCCCGCCCGGATCATCAATCGTCAATCGCAAATCATCAGTTCTAACTGCATCCCATCGAGTTGCCGCAGTTGAAGCACTTATAGCAGGTGCCGTTGCGGACGGTGATCGAGCCGCAGATATCGCAGGCGGGGGCGTCGTCGCCGAAGTGCTCGAATTGGGCATTGAACTGCTGCATAAGGGCGGCCTCAGCTTGTTGGGCCTCGTTCGCCGGGCTCGCCGGCGTTGCCATAAAGGCCTCTACTCGGCCCGGCTGACTGATGAGTCGATCTATGTTGAGCAGACTTGCGGGTCTGGCAGGGGCGGGGGCCTGCTGGGGCCTGAGCTCTTCGGTCTTGCCCGTTTTCTTACCGTTGTTGCCGGCGGCTTTCACCTCCGCGATCTTGTGGGCGAGATCTTTTGTCTTCTCGACAAGCTCGCGGGCGGTAGCAGCGGTCTTGCCCCCGGTGTTGGTCGCCACCATGCGGTTGGGCACGTTCTTGTCGGCATAGCCGGGGATGAATTGGCAGCCGAGCCAGCAGAAGATGTAGTCGATCAAGCTCTTGGCAAACGGGATATCGCGGTTGGAAGTCATGCCGGAAGGCTCGAACCGAGCGTGCCGGAACTTGTCTACGAGCGTAATCAGGGGGACGCCGTACTGGAGAGCCATCGACGTGCACGTGCCGATGACATCCATGAGGCCCCCGACGGTGCTGCCCTCCTTGGCCATGGTGATGAATAGCTCACCAGGCTGCCCATCCTCATATAGCCCCACCGTCAGGTAGCCTTCATGGCCTGCTACAGAGAATTTGTGAGTGATGCTGTGCCGGGTATCCGGCAGTCTTCGTCGGAAAGGCCGGGTCGCCATTGGGGCCTCGGCGCTGATTTTCGTCCTTTCTTCCTTATGCTTGTCCGTGGAAACGGGCTGGAGCCGCTTGGAGCCGTCCCGGTAGATGGCGACGGCCTTGAGACCGAGTTTCCACCCCTCCATGTAGGCCGCCATGATCTCCTCGGTCGTGCTCTCCTTGGGCATATTGATCGTCTTGCTGATCGCCCCGGAGATAAACGGCTGCACGGCGGCCATCATCTTCAGATGCGCCATGTAATGGATGAACCGCTTGCCGTTCTTGGGCTTGAACGCGCAATCGAACATGGGCAGGTGGTCCGAATGAAGTCTCGGGGCTCCCTCGATGGTCTCATGCTCGTCGATGTAGTCGCAGGTGGCCCTGATATCCTCCGGCGTATAGCCCAGCCGCTCCAGAGCCATGGGAACGGTCTTGTTCACGAGCTTGAGCATGCCGCCGCCGGCCAGCAGCTTGTACTTGACCAAGGCGATGTCCGGCTCGATCCCGGTCGTATCGCAATCCATCATGAAGCCGATCGTGCCGGTCGGCGCCAGAACTGTGGTCTGGGCATTGCGGAAACCGGCCTTCGTGCCGGCGTCCACCGCCTCATCCCAGGCATCCTTGGCGGCATTTCTCAGATAGTCCGGGCAGTGCGACTCCGGCAGGTTGCAGGCGTGCTGGCGGTGGGTATTGATGACCTTCAGCATGGAATCCTTGTTCTTCTCGAATTCCTCGAAGGGACCTTTCAGTTGGGCGATCTCCGCGCTGGCGGCGTAGGCGGTGCCCGTCATAATGGCGCTGATGGCTGAGGCCAGCGTTCTCGCCTGGTCGGAATCGTAAGGCAGGGCCAGACTCAGGATCAGCGAGCCGAGGTTGGCGAAACCAAATCCCAGTGCCCGGAAGGAGTGGCTATTGAGAGTGATCGCTTTGTCGGGGTAACTGCCGTTGTCGACCAGGATTTCCTGGGCGATAATGAAGAGGCGGACGGCTTTCTTGAACGCCTGGACATCGAAAGACCCGTCCTCCTTGCGGAATTTCAGCAGGTTCAGCGAGGCCAGGTTGCACGCCGAGTCATCCACGAACATGTACTCGCTGCACGGATTGGAGGCATTGATCGGCCCGGAATTCGGGCAGGTGTGCCAGCGGTTGACCGTGCTGTGGTACTGGACGCCGGGGTCGCCGCAGATCCGGGTCCCCTCGGCGATCAGTTGCATCAGCTCGCGGGCGGAGTGCTCGCCCATCTTCTCGCCCGTCGTGACGGCGTGGGTCACCCATTTGTCATCCTTCTCGACGGCCTGCATGAACTCATCCGTGATGCGAACCGACAAGTTGGAGTTCTGGAACATCACGCTGTCGTAGGCCTCGCTATTGTGCTCGCCGCTATAACCGGCCTCGATCAGCGCCCAAGCCTTCTTTTCCTCCACGGTCTTGCAGGTGATGAATTCCCGGATGTCGGGGTGATCGACCTTGAGCGACTGCATCTTGGCGGCCCGGCGGGTCTTACCGCCGGACTTGATGACGGCCGCGATCTGGTCGTACACCCGCATGAAGCTCAGCGGGCCAGAGGGCTTGCCACCGCCGGCGAGCTTCTCTCGGCTACTTCTCAGTGTTGACAGGTCGGTTCCCGTCCCAGACCCATGCTTGAACAGCATCGCCTCACTGGTGGCCAGGCGCATGATGTCCTCCATCGAGTCCTTTACCGACTGGATGAAGCATGCAGACGATTGCGGATATTCATAGCTGTTCTGGCAGGGCACCGCGGTACGCTCCTGCGGGTCCCACCGGTAGTTGTGCTTGCCGCCGGCGATGCCGTAGACATCGTAAAGCCCGACGTTGAACCATACCGGCGAATTGAACGACCCGTACTGGTTCACGCACAGCCAGGTCAGCTCGTTGTAGAAGACCTCCGCCTGTTGCTCCGTGGCGAAGTATCCATCTCTCAAACCACGGTCGGCAATGGTCTTACAGACGCGGTGGACAAGCTGCTTGACGGAATGCTCCCGCTGGCCGCCTTCGACATCGCCGTAGAAGTACTTGCTCGCCACAACCTTCGTGGCCAACTGACTCCAGTTGACCGGCACTTCGATATTGTCCTGCTCGAAGACCGCCTCGCCGCTGTCGCTGGCGATCTTGGCCGAGCGGTTCTCCCATTCGAGCTGCTCGAACGGGTGCGTGCCCGGCGTGGAGAAGAATGGCTCCACTGTCAACCCTCTCCTGTTTCCCGTCTGGAGGACCGTTTTCACTCGCGCTGGCTCCACCTTAAAAGGATTCTCAGGGTCAAACTTGTAAGACATTGCGCCTCCATGCTGCGATACCGATTCTACTACATATTCGATACCGATGCTACTACATATTGTTACGGAGAACTGGGTCGTCGCCAGATATTGTGTTACCGTTGAAACATCTTATCGGCAGATTAATTGCAGCTCGATGAACTGTAAAGACCAAAACGGCAGAAATCTGAGCAGTCGACGCGCGGCTTTTCGCTTAATCCTTACGAACGCTGAATCTACAGAACGAAAAAATTTTTGCACTTGGTCCAAGATCAAAGGCCGGTTGCATCGAACCATTGCTGCGCGATCCAGGCGTGGGCCCAGAGGTAGGGATGCACGGTGTCCTGGGACCACTTTTCGGGCGGGATTTCCGCGATCTGTCGGTCGATTTCCCTCTGCAGGGGAACGATCACAGCGTCATGCTTTTTTGCCAGAGTCTGCACCGCCTCCAGGTATGGCATGAGGGTGCGAAACACCTCGTTTCCCCGATCCTGGCAGAACAGGAAAGGCTCCATCAGGACAAGCTGGCATCGGCACTGTTCCCTGGCTTGGGCAAGTAACTGTTCGTATGTTATTTCGAAGTCGGCGGGGCTCGCCGCACGCTCGGCCATATCCGGCTCCATCGCTCGTCGCCACACGTCGTTAATGCCGACCAGGACGCTCAGGACATTCGGCCGATGAGCGATACAATCCCTCTGCCAACGGTCCTTCAGGTCGATCACCGTATCGCCGCTGATGCCCGTATTGACGATTCTGAGGTTCAGCGCCGGGTTTCTGGCCAGCAGGAGGTTGCCGGCGAAGTGGACATAGCCAAAGCCGAGAGGACGGTAGGCTTGGCGGTGCCGGTCGGCGGCGGTGATGCTGTCGCCGATGAAGACAATCGTGTCGTTTGCCTTCAAACGAATCGCCTGCTGCATACCGATCTCCTGCTGAGATACCCGTTTTGCCCAGATCAGCCGTGGTGCCTGCGTCCATTCTACCGGCAGACGGGAAGGCTCCGACAGAGGCCAGGGTACGATAATCCGCGTTCTGCTATTGCCCTTGGCCCATCAGGCGGGTAAAATAGGGCCATCAGGCAGGGAACACCGGACCCTGGCCGGGCATCTTGTTGTAGGCAGCAAAAGTATTCTCGAAAAGGAGGATCGTGGCGTGCGTACACACAAAGCCTTCACACTCATCGAACTCCTTGTGGTCATTTCGATCATCGCCATCCTCATGGCGGTCCTGATGCCGGCGTTGAAGCGGGCCCGCGAAGGGGGCAAACGGGCGTCCTGCCTGAGCAACCTCAAGCAGTTGACCCTGGCCTGGAACATGTACGCCGACGATAACGACGACCGGCTCGTCAACGGGGCCACCGGCTACAGCAATTATACGGGTGGGGACTGGGCGACCCATGCCGGCGAGCTTGCCTGGATTGACACGCTGGACAATTCGAACTGGGACGCCCAGATGGCGGGGATCAAGAGAGGCGCCCTGTGGCCCTACCTGCGCAACGAGGACATTTACCGCTGCCCCACGGGCCGCCGCGGGCAGGCGTTGACCTACTCGATCATGTTCTCCATGAACGCCGTCAACCACACGGAAGTCCACGGCGTGGTGGGTGCTCACGTTAAGAAGAGGAATGAGATCAAGCCGGCACCGGGATTGCGATTGGTCTTCATTGATGAAGGCTTCATGACGGCGGATGCCTACGCCGTCAACTATTCGACCGAGCGATGGTGGGACAACCCCCCGGCCCGGCACGGCGACGGAGCGACCCTCTCTTTCGCCGATGGGCATGTCGACCACTGGAAATGGAGGGGCGCCGATACGATCGAGCACGCCAGAGAGAAGGAAGTAAGGCAGGAAGGTCCGCTCGGCAACTGGACGCCGGAGACCGAGGACGGCTTCGCCGACCTCTACAAAGTGCAGCGGGGTTGCTGGGGCAAGCTGGGCTATACCCCCAACCACAAAGGGTAGCGGCGGTGCGTGTTCGGACGCGGTTGGAATCCCCCAGCGGCGTCGCGGGTTTTCCTTGCTGTGGCGACAGAACCGGCCCGTTCCGGCGGGTCGGGCAGTTGCCGTGAGTTTGCGAGTTGAACGGGTTCAAGGATTTACCTTGGCCGAGTACCTTGTTGCAGGTGGCAAGAGTATTTCACAGAAGGAGGAACGTGGCCATGCGTACA
>Ga0315289_10002849_pt1 | contig 26381 bp, 14 predicted proteins | sample YL17G11_40_MG_FD_203452 | JGI IMG/M metagenome (GOLD analysis project Ga0315289, IMG submission 203452) | Sediment microbial communities from Yellowstone Lake, YNP, Wyoming, USA - YL17G11_40 | ecosystem: Environmental > Aquatic > Freshwater > Lake > Sediment | place: USA: Wyoming | collected...
AGTATGAGCACAGGAAACAATGACACGCCGGAATACGGTTCCGGCTACTTGGAGAGTGCGGAGAAGGGGTTCGGCTTTCTGCGCACGGCGGAAAACAATTTCCATCCCAAACCCACCGACATCTTCGTCACGCCGGACACCATCAAAAAGAGCTTCCTCCGCGAGGGCAGCATCGTGGCCGGCCCGTTGCAGCCGCCGCACCGGGGCAACAGCCCCCAGCTCAAGTCCGTTGACCGGGTCAACGACATGCCGTTCGAGGAATACACCAAGGCCGTGCGGTTCGAAAACCTCACCACCATTGACCCGATCGAGAAATTCAAGCTGGAGACTTCGCCGGACCTCATCGAGACCCGGGTCATTGACCTCGTCACGCCCATCGGCAGGGGCACGCGCGGCCTCATTGTCTCGCCGCCGCGCAGCGGCAAGACGACTGTGCTCAAGCAAGTCGCCAACGCCATCACCACCAACCACCCCGAAGTCCATGTCCTGGTGCTGCTCATAGACGAGCGGCCGGAGGAAGTCACCGACTTCCACCGCTCCGTCAAAGCCGAGGTGGTGGCATCCTCGAACGATCAGGATTTGGAAACGCACGTCCGCCTCTCCCGCTTCATGATCGAGCGCTGCCGGCGCATGGTCGAAGACGGCAAAGACGTGTTCGTCCTCATGGATTCGCTCACCCGCGTCGCCCGCGCCTACAACAACGTCCACGGCGGCAGCGGTCGCACCATGACCGGCGGTGTGGACGCCCGCGCGCTGGAAATCCCGCGCCGCATGTTCGCCTCCGCCCGCAAGATCGAGAACGGCGGCTCGCTCACCATCCTCGCCACGGCGCTGGTGGACACCGGCTCGCGCATGGACGAACTCATCTTCCAGGAGTTCAAAGGCACCGGCAACATGGAGTTGATCCTCGACCGCAAGCTCTCCGACCGGCGCTTGTTCCCGGCCATTGACATTCCCAAGAGCGGCACGCGCAAAGAAGAGAAGCTGTTCCCAAAGAATCAAATCGAAGCGGTGCGCAAACTCCGCCGCATGATGGTGGATTTGAATCCCATCGAAGCGATGGAAACGCTCACCGCGGCTCTCAAGAAGCACCGGACCAACGACGAGTTGCTCGCCAAACTCGAAAAAGGCTCGTGATTCGTTGAAATGTTGAATCGTTAAAGCGGCAAACGGATCGGGCACTGTTTTGCTGCAACGGTTCAACGTTTTGACGGTTCAACGATGTAACGATTTAACGATTCCTGAAATCACGAAAGGAACAACGACTCGATTTGCCGCATTCGCGTCCGCCGCTGGAGCGCATGCTTCGGATTCACCAGGCGCTCCAGGCCGGCAAGTTCCCCAACGCCACGAACCTGGCCCTTGAACTCGAAGTCAGCACCAAGTCCATCCATCGTGACATCGAATTCATGCGCGACCGGCTCAACCTGCCGATTGAATACGACGGACGCCGCTTCGGCTATTTCTACACCGAGAAAGTCAGCGCGTTCCCGACCCTCCACATCACCGAGGGCGAACTCGTCGCGCTGATCGTTGCGGAAAAGGCGCTCCAGCAATATCGCGGCACGAATTTCGAGAAACCGCTCCTGAGCGCCATTCGCAAAATAGAGCAGTCGCTGCCCGACACCATTTCGCTCAACCTCGCCGACATCGAGCAGACCATTTCGTTCCGCACGCGCGCCGAGCCGATTTTGAATCTGGAAATCTTCGACGCGCTTGCCAAAGCTACCGCGCGCCGCCAGCAACTCGAATTGACCTACCGCAAGCCGGGCAGTCGCCAGACTGAACAGCGCCTCGTTGACCCCTGCCACCTCGCGAACATCAACGGCGAATGGTATCTCTTCGCATTCGACTATCTTCGCAAAGACATTCGCACGTTTGTGCCGGCGCGAATTCAAGCCGCGCGACCGACGGGCAAGACCTTCGAGCGTGCGCAGCGGTTCTCCGTCGAGAAACGCCTGCGCGACAGTTTCGGCGTCCACTCTGGCAAAGGCGAATACGACGTGGTCATCCGGTTCAACGCCCGCGTCGCCGACTATGTCCGCGAAAAGAAATGGCACGAGTCGCAACAACTGCGCGAGTTGAAGAACGGCGGCGTGGAATTGCGGATGAAACTCTCCAGCCTCGTCGAAATTGAGCGTTGGGTGCTCAGTTGGGGCGGCGATGCCGTCGTCATCAAACCTCGCGAACTGGCCGAGGCCGTTCGCGCTTCGGCCAGCGCCATTGTGGGTAATCGCAGCCGACGTGCGCTGCGATCGCCTCCAAGGGGGCGAAAGAAATTAGCTCACGGTTGAGCGCCGCGATACCCCAGGTGAACAGACCCACAAAATGAATCTGCCTTGGAGGGGCGCAGGAATCCTCAACGGCAACGCCCAATTCCCGCCGCCCCTGGTATCAGGTTCGCCCGGAAGAGTCAAATGAAGCGGCTTCTCAAATTGGCTTGGGGAGGGGCGGTTTCCGCGAGTTTCTGAAACTAGCGGCCCAGCCGAGACCTCGTGGAACTCCGTCCTCGGAACAGTGCGTTTTCAAGGCACAGAGCGGACGCGGTAATAGCGCTGCGTTGGCGCCGCATTGGTGTCCGCCCACTGCCCGGCGGAGGTGGCTGGGGTGACGGTGTCGCGCACTTGGAACGTGTTGGTGACAACGTCAACGCTAAGAACGTCGTAGCGACGCCCTGCAACGGCCGGCCAAGCGATTGCGGGCAGAGGCGCAGCAATGCTGAGCGGGAAGGGCGATTCGGCCCCGGTCAGGCGAATCCACTTCGTCTCGGTCCGATATTGTTTGCCGTCGCTGCGCGTGACGATGGCGTAAAACGGGTGGAGGCCGAGGTTGAGGTTGGTGCCCGCGACGGAGAAGTTGGTGCTGGATTGATTGCTGACCACACCCAGCGAGCCGCCCGTGCTGAACAACTCGATCCGGGTGACGGTGTTCGTGTTGGCGACGACTGAAAACAGGATCGTGGCTTCGACCGCGGTGTTCGAGTCGCAGGGAGTGCAGGTGAAAGCTGCCGCCAGCGGGGAGTTCGTGATTCGGACCATTTGCGCGATACGCTTCTGCGTGCGCACGTGGCTGCCCTCGTAAGCGACGGCGGCGAGTTCGTGGTAGCCGTCGGCGCGATTGGTCGTGTTGAAAGGGAAAGTCAGCGTGAGATTCGTAACGCCCGCGGTGACGTAAAGGTGGTTGCGCGGCTCGAGGTCGGGGAGGTTATCCTGGAGCGGTTGGGTGCCGGGCGGCGTGATGGAAAAGACCAAGGGGGAAGACCCCGTTAGTGCGGCCTGGATTTGTGCGGCGTTCCAGCCGTAGGTCCGGGCACGCAAATTGAATTCGGCGCCGTGGTTGTTGGTATTGACATGGATAGAGTAATCGATGAAGTCCTCGGCGTAGCAGCCGTCGGCAAACATTAGCTGAGGGTTGGCATTGACCTGGTTGACGAGGTTGGAGACGAGCAAGGGAATGGTGGTTCCGTAGACGGCATTGGTCACGCCGACAGTGACGACCGCGCCGTTGGTTTTTGTGACCGTCAGCAGCAGCCAGGAGTTGACGGGCGGCGGGTAGGTCAGCGAGCTGTTCACGACCAGGTTGTGCAGGCCGTAGGCAAGGGTATCGAGGAAATTGGTGCAACTGGCCGAGATGAATGTCGTCAGCGCCGTGGCCGAGCCGATGGAGTTGCTGACAGAGATGGGAATTTGGCTGCCCGGGGTGCCGAGGTCGAACGATTGCAGCTCGATGCGGTCGCCGTGGGCGAAGGCGCTGACTTTGGTGGCGTTGGTGAAGGAAGAGTTGTTCAGTACGACCGTCAGATTGCTGGCCACAGACTTGATCGTGGCATTTGCGGGGACGGTATAATTGGTGGAATACCCGTTGATGGTGACGTAGAGCTTGTTGAACGGGCGCGGTGGAAGGTTCGTGAGCGTTTGCAGCCAGAGACCGTCGAGAAACAAGTCCACTTGCTGAACCGGATGGTCGGTGTCGCTGGCGATGAATTGCACCGTCAGATTGGTCGTGCCCGAGATCTGCGCGTCAGGGGGCAGGTTGCTCCAGAGGCCGCTGGCGGGTTGTGCGAACGGTGCGGCCAGCGGCTCGCCCACGAGGATTCCCTGATACGGATTCATCAGGCTTTGGTAATAACATTCGGCCAGGCTGAAGCCACGCGCTTGGTAAAAGTAATCCTGCGGCGTCGGAAATTTTTCGAGGTAAGCGCACGGTTCAACCACCGTGCCGTAGCTGCCCGACGCTCCACCGTTGAGGAACGCCAAGGCGACCGTGTGACCGCTATTTTCGAAGATTTGGCCGCCAAATGAAGTCAAATTATCGGCTAGAGCGCCAGGGGCGAAGATATTCGTCGGGACGTTGGGATTCATCCAGCCGCCCTGGTAGCCGAGCATGTAGCCCAAGCCGGCCGGCGTGTTGGCATTGGTGCGTTGCACGGAATAGTTGCCGCGCAACCGCGTGTCGAAAACGGCATTGTCGAAAAGCCGGTAGCGGATATTGCGGGCGACATCGGTGATGCTTTTCGCGAGGTAAACCGTTTGTGTCGGGAATGTGCCATCGCTGGCGACGCCGCTGTCCACGACCGCCTTGGCCTGTGCGAGGTTGCTCGAAGTAATCATCGTCACCAGGAAGGAATTGGTGTTCGTGCTGAACTGCGTCACGGCGCGGAAGATGTCCTCGCTGCCGGCGTAAGAGTTGGAGGTGTAGTCGGGCAACGTGCAGCCTGGGTACTGACAGGCGGGACAATCATTCGTCTTGAAGCCGTAAAACAAGGCGGATGTGGTGCTGTTGTTTCCATTTGTCTGCGCCACCCGATACGGGATGTCCGTGGAGAGCACGACGTAATCAATCTGGTTGGTCAACTGCTGGCTGGAGAGCATCGAGAGCAGCGGGTTGAACAGGTAGTTGGTGAAGTCCGAGCTTGTCCATTCCACCCGGCCGCCGGTCCAATTGGTGATGCGCAGCAGGTTTTGCGGCGGGACTTGGCGTTGCTCGCAGTAATAGTTGCCCAGTTGGACGGAATTCGTGCTGTTTTGGTTGACGACCACCACGACGTTCAACCCGCTGCCGCCGCCGTGAAGGGTGCAGGCCGATGAAACCAGCAGCAGCAAGCCCAGCCGCCGAAGGACAAGCGTTTTCACGCGCATACTCTGGTTCAAAACCAGCGTCCCGTAAAGCTGGGGAACATAATTCCGCTTGGAATCATCTGGGCAAGCCGAGTTTCAGCTTGCGGCAGGGCTTTCAATTTTGATAAGAATGGCCGCGCGCTATGGCTGCCATTGGCCGATTTCAAAAAGGCGAAGACCTCTTCTACGCAAAAGTCGTCGAGGGTGAGCTTTTCCGTTTGCGGGGCGACGTTTTTGGGTCGCCCTCGTTCGACAAAAAGGCAACGTCGCTCAAAGGGGTGCGCACACTCACACCGGTTGTCCCCTCCAAAATCATCGCGGTCGGTTTGAACTACGCCGATCACGCGCGCGAAACCGGCAAGCCGCTGCCCAAAGAACCGCTGTTCTGGTTCAAGGCAACGACCTCGCTGATCCCGGACGGAGCCAAGGTTGAAATCCCGTTCTCGGATCACCGGACGGATTTTGAGGCTGAGTTGGCCGTCGTCATGGGCCGCCGGGTGCGGAACGTCACGCCCGCGGCGGCGTCGCGGTACATTTTCGGTTACACGGCGGCGCAGGACATCAGCGACCGCACGATCCAGAACGCGGAAGGCCAGTGGTGCCGCTGCAAGTCGTTCGACACGTTCACACCGCTCGGGCCGTACGTCGAGACGAAGATTGACCCGCACGATCTGACGATTCAGCTCTTCCAGAACGGGCAGTTGCGCCAGAACTCGAACACCAGCCAGATGATCTTCAACTGCTTCGAACTCGTCAGCTTCATTTCCACGAACATGACCCTGCTGCCCGGCGACGTAATTCTGACGGGCACACCCGGCGGCATCGGCCCCATCGCCTCGGGTGACTGTTTGGAGGTGCGGATTCAGGGAATGTCGCCGCTGGTCAACACCGTGAAGTAAATGTCGAATTTCGAGTTCCGAGTTCCGAATTAAAACAAACGCGGTGCATGAATGATCTGAAAGCGCGAACCAAACGGTTCGCTTTGGATGCGATTCGGCTTTGTTCCACCTTTCCACGCAAAGAGGAGCTTGTGATTGTTGCACGCCAATTGATGCGCGCGGCGACTTCGGTGGCTGCGAACTACCGCGCCGCCTGCCGGGCCAAATCAAAAGCCGACTTCATCAACAAACTGTCCATCGTCGAAGAGGAGGCCGACGAAGCGGGGTTTTGGCTCGAAATGCTTGGTGAATTGCAAAGAGAGGAAGAAGGCGAACTCTCGCGTTTGCGGAACGAGGCTTCTCAGTTGGTTGCCATAATGGTCGCTTCGAAAAAGACCGCACGCGGGAATTGATTCGACATTCGTCACTCGAAATTCGCAATTTGAAACATGCGCTGGTCTCTGACACTGATCCCCACCCTCAAGGAAACACCGGCGGAAGCCGAAATCGTTTCGCACAAGCTGCTGTTGCGCGCCGGCCTGGTGCGCAAGCTCACCGGCGGGCTTTACACCTTCCTGCCGCTGGGCGTGCGGTCGTTGCGGAAAATCGAACAGATCATTCGCGAGGAAATGGACCGAGCTGGGGCGTTGGAAGTGCTGATGCCCGCGCTGCAGCCGCCCGAAATCTGGCGGCAGAGCGGTCGCTACGAAACGGCCGCGGAAGTCCTCTACAAGGTCCGCGACCGCGCGAAAAAGGAATGGGTGCTCGGCCCGACACACGAGGAAGTCATCACCTTGCTGGCGGCGAGCGAGATCAGTTCCTACCGGCAGTTGCCGAAGAATTTCTATCAGATCACGGTGAAATTCCGCGACGAAATCCGCCCGCGCTTTGGCCTCATGCGCGCCCGCGAGTTCATCATGAAGGACGCCTACAGCTTCGACGTGAGCGACGAAGCCGCGCAAGTCAGCTACCAGAAAATGTATGACGCCTACGCGCGCATCTTCCAGCGTTGCGGGCTGAGAACACTTGCCGTCGAAGCGGACACGGGCGTTATCGGCGGCAAGTTCTCGCACGAATTCATGGTGCCGGCGGACAGCGGCGAGGATGAAGTGGCCTATTGCGAGACGGGCCGCTACGCAGCGAACATCGCGAAGGCCACCAGTCAAGGACCGTTGACGCCGACACCCAGGACCAGCACAGGCGCGGCGCCGGAGAAGTTCGCCACCCCCGGCGTGCTGACGATTGAAGCCCTGACTCAGCCGCCTTACCACGTCGCCGCTCATCGGCAAATCAAGACGCTGGTTTACCTGGTCGAAAGCAAACTGGTCATCGCGCTCCTGCGCGGTGACGACCAACTCAACGAGGCCAAACTGGCTGGCGCGCTCGGCACGATGCAATTCCGTCCGGCCACGCCCGAGGAGATTTTCGCCGAGTTGGGTGCGCATCCCGGCAGCCTCGGCGCAGTAGCCGCGACCCTCAGGTCGCGCCCGCCCAAGGTCTTTGCGGACGAAGTCCTTCGCAACGCTGCCGGCATGACGACTGGAGCGAACGAGGACGGTTTCCATTTCCGCCACGTTGACATTGACCGCGACATTAAAGTGGCGCGTTGGGCCGACTTGCGGACGGTCAACGCCGGCGAGCTTTGCGTGACGACCGGCCAACCGCTGAAAATCCGCCGCGCCATCGAGGTCGGCCACGTTTTCAAGCTCGGCACAAAATACAGCGAGAAAATGGGCGCGTTCTTTCTGGATGAATCGGGCAAAGCGCAACCCGCGGTGATGGGCTGCTACGGCATCGGCGTGACGCGGACGTTGCAGGCGGTGATCGAACAGTGCAACGACAAGGACGGCATCATCTGGCCGCTGAGCGTCGCGCCTTACTCGGTCTGCATCACGCCGTTGACCGTCACGCCGGGCAGTCCCGTGATGACGCTGGCCGAGAAGATTTATGCTGAACTGACCGCGAAAGGCGTGGACGTGATTCTCGACGACCGCGACGAGCGGGCCGGCGTGAAGTTCAAGGACTCGGAACTGGTCGGCTTCCCGATTCGCGTGGGCATTGGCGAGAAATCACTGGCCAAAGGCGAAGTGGAAATCAAGCCGCGCGCCGGAACGCTCATCCCGGTCAAATCGCAGGACGCGGTGTCGAAGGTGTTAGAGTTAATCAGGCGAGCGTCGTAGCTGCGAACAGCTCACGGCTTGTCCTTCGTGCCTACGTTTCCCTGAATAAATCTCGCAGCCGGACGCCGAGCGCCTTGGCAATCCTCGCCAAGGCATCAACGGATATGTTTTCCACGCCGCGCTCTATGTGGCTAATGAAGACAGTGCTAAGATCGGCCTTTTCTGCCAGCTTCTCCTGGCTGAGTCCGGCTTGCTTGCGGCGAGAGCGAATAGTTTCACCCAGCGGTCGGCGGTGTTGCGGGAACGACACAGCCCCTTACGAAAGCAGGAATTAGCAGTTTGAACTATTAAGCATATGTTATGTTTTTTCCTTGCATTCCTGGGCGGGCGGCGTAAAAAGGTTGCAGCCTGAGTGTGACCTGCCCAGAAGTTCACAGGCCGCTGGAGTTTCGGGAAAAATTCAAAAAGAATCTGGAATTATGAAAACGATCAAGCCAACCGGTCTCATTGCATGCGCCTCATTACTAATCTCAACCGCGCAATCGTTCGGCGTCGTAGATCAGGCCCTTCAAGTCCAAGGAACCAATCTTGTCCTTTCGTGGCCGAGCCTTGGATACGAGCACTACCTGATCCAATACCGGCCCACGCTCGACACAAACACGCCTTGGACGCAGTTGACCAATAATTATCCGGCCAACAGCACGAACCGCGCGACCTTTACGATCTTTGGGGCAATCCCGCCTGCTGGAGCAAGCGGCGGCGGTGGCGGCAGCGGCAGCGGTGGGCCTCTTGCCCCAGACAGCGCGGGCGAACTAGCGGCTTTGGATGTCGGCACGCCAGTCACCGAACTGGATGAAGCCACGGTGATTTTCTTGGCAGAACACGAGGTGTTCCCGGCGTATGTATGGGACTTGGAACGAAGGCCGCCGCATGTGTGGGAGTTGGAGTGTCGTCCCCCGCTGCCTTGGGATCCAGATGCGGTAATAAATGCGAGTCCATCGCTTGAGGCTCAAAGTATGTCCACAGCAGGCCTTGAATCTAACGGCCCTTTGGACAGCGGGAGCGGCGAGGGCGAGGGCGGTGACCCGCCCAGCATGGGTTTCTACCGCGTGTTCCACATCCCTGACTGGAGCTTCAACGTCACCAATTACACGTACGACGGCCCCACGTTTTTCCCGGTTGATTTCAAGGATTACATGGATCGCATGGCCAACATCCAAGTGCTGCTAAATGGAGAGCCGAGTCCCTATGCGGAGTTCACGTCTTACGTTTCGGGCGGCCAGACGAATTGGGGCGTGGGTGTTTATTTCGACCGTCTAACAAATGGCACGTACCAGATTCAGTTGGTCACGACCCTGCGGCTGAACGATGAAATCGGCGACAACTCAATTTTCCTGGTGTTGTCGAATTTGACGAGGCCCATAGTTGTATTCAACCAGGTCACCTTCCCTGATTGGAATGATTTCATTCAGGGCGACACCTACACGTTCAACGCGCAGATCGCCAACCCAGATACGGATTGGTGGATTGACATTTACGATCTGTGGGGGAACTACGTCAACACCGGCTCAGGGCACACAACAAATGGGCAGGTTTCGTGGACATGGGATTTGTACGATTGGTTAGGCAACAACCGGGACGATTTTGACAGCGATCCCTATTTCTTCAGTGAGATTACCTTCAGTATGCTGGGTGATGGGCCGCAAACCACTGCACCGACGCCTCCACCTGTAAAAGGCTATCCGAATCGCGGTGAATGGGTGATCGCCTTCCAGGACCGGTGGTACATTGACGCACCAGGGTATCCCGGTGATTTGCAGGGCAAATACGAAGAGGCCATAGAAGCAATCTGGGGCGGGCCATTCTTGGTTGGCGATACGGCGTGGTGGTTTCCCCTCAAGTTCGGCACCAACGTCTATACGCAAGCCGAACGGGAGCACACCTGGACGAATCTCCTCGCTGGGATTGGAGACCTCTACAACAGAAATTTCTACTACCACGGCCATGGAGGTGCGCCCTCGCTCGGTGCCGACAGGCACACGCTAGGGACAAATGGCTTAGTCACTGGAAGCGCGCTGACGTCCAGATACAGCAAGAGCCAGATATTCAGTTGGCAGGTTGCACTGAAGACAAGGTACAACCGCTATCGCTTTGTGTTTCTCGACGGCTGTAGCACTGCGGAAGGAGACTTGCCGAATGCATTCAACATCAGCAAAACCAACCACACGATTGAATTCTACGAGAATCATCGCAAGCATCCTCGCCCTTCCGTGTTTGTGGGGTGGAATCAGGTTGTTGGAGGCGAAGGATGGGGGACCGCGTACAACCGACTCAAATTCCAATCCTACTGGATGGGTAATTGGGCGAATGACGCCGACGGTCCGAGTATTGAGCTTGCTCTCACACGGGCTAACAATGGCGCGAGTTGGGTTTCGCACCAAAAACTGTGGAGTGCCCTCCGAGTTTACGGCTACAAGGACATGAGGATTCGAGATTACAACCGCAAAGGCGACTGGAGGTGGCCGTGATTCTGGACATCGCCCAAGGGGGTGGCTTAATACACGTGACGGCGGAGTTCTCCAATGCCGTGCTCGTGGCGATGTTGCCTTACGTTTCAGACGTTGCCAAGAAGTTGGAACTACCCGTGCCGCAGCCAGTCACGCAACAGCAGGTAGTTGGCTGCGGTGTCCTGCCGTTCTTTTATCGTGACGGTGAAATGGCGGGTTGTGGCGTCAGGATCAAAGGCGGCTGGGCCTTTGGATTTCACTGGGGCTATCTCGACCACTTCGAGACGCCACACTCCTATTTCCATTTGCAGGACCCGGGTGAAATCCCGAAATTTGTCGGGACTGTCAGGATGACCAAAGACGAGGCAGTGCAGATGGCAAGAGCCACGCTCAAGAAACTCGGCATTTCTCTCGAATCGGTTTTTGCGGAACAAGAACCACGCGTCACATCGCCGCCCAAAACCCGCACTGGCATTGTTCCTCACTACCGGATCAAGTGGATTAACCCGAGGATTGGTTCCGATGCGCAGTCGGGGGAGGCTTCAGTGGACATCGAAGTCAACGCGGATGCGAAACGAGTAGAATACATCTACATCGCTTTTAATCCGCATCTTCGGCGTCCGTGGCCCAAGATTGATGTTGCGCCGGTCTATCGCCGGGAGGAGTCATCACGTGTCAATCCTGAATACGCGTGGAAACTGGTTCCGATTGTGCTGCGCGCAGTTGATGATTACGGGAAAGCCCTGGAACTGCCCATCCCGCGACCGCTCACGACCAATCATGTGGCCCGGTTCCACCTCGAAGACAATCTCGGTCGTCCCCACTGCGAACTGGAACTGACCAACGGCTGGCAATTCATTTACCGCGACAGCATGGTCAACGGCTATTACGCGCCGGACAATTTATTCGACAGCGACCAACGCCCCATCCTGATTAAAGACTTTGTCGGCAAATGGAACATGACCGAAGCCGAAGCCACTGCGCTGATCCGCCGGACGCTCGCTAGGCTCAACTACCCCACGAACCTGGTTCGCATGGATTTCGCGCCGAAAGTGAACAAACCGGCTGTGCCCGGCATCCCGCGCTACAGTTTTTGGTGGTGGTGTGAAAATGAAACGCACGATGATTTGGTCTCTAAAGTGGAAGCCGAAGTGGACGCCGACAAACGGGAGTTAAAGTCGCTTTATTTCGAGCACACGGCCTTTTGGAATCACCCGCCGCCGATTGACGTGCCGATTTCCTTACGGCCGCCAGAAACCAACACAACGCCGGCGGCAGCCTTTCCTCAAAGCAGGGCGTCTCCCAAACCGCCGTCGCGACCGCTCACCCAATTTGTTAAGTTCCCATTGCCGTCGTAACGGAACGTCTCGAGACCGCCCTTCGCCACCACCGTCCGCACTTGTTGGGTCGAGTTGCCAGAAACGTCTGTGACCGATACGACCAACTGGTTTGTTCCGGGATACAACAGCACGCCTGCCAGGCTGAACGTCCCGGCGCTGGTGCTCACCCGCGCCCGCGCGCCCCGACATTCCGCCCAGGTGTTGAACCACTTGTTGCTGCGCGGCCCCGGCTCGACGTAGCCGGTCACCGTCACCGTGGTCGTGTCATTGGTGGAGATGCCCACAAATTCGTTGTCCGCATTGTAGAGCCGCCACTTGCCCTCGCCGGGTGAAGTTATCCAATTCTCCGCCTCGTCATACACCCAGGCGTTGGTCACACCACCAGCAAGCCCGTTGGTAAACGCAATCTCGTTGGTCAACTGGTTGGCAGCATCGTAACCGTAGAGGGTGATGTTGGTGCCGTTGTTGGTGATGGCGAGGATGTTCCCGCCCGCATTCCAACCGTAAGTGTACCATGTTACCGGTCCCGCAGTCGCGGGATTGGTGATGCCGAGACTCAATAACCGGCCTTCCTGATCGTAACTGTGCGTCGCCACGTCGCCGTTGCCGTAGCCCTTCTGCCAAAGCCGACCGGCGGAGTCGTAGGCATACCACGCGCTGGCCGTGACTGCATTATTTGTCAGTTGCACCACGTTGGTCAGCCAGTTCATCACGTGATAGATCCGCCCCTGGATATTGCACTCGCAGTTTGCGCGCCATGTCGCCAATGCTCTCAGCCTAGGCTTGAGGGTCAAGGCAATATTCTACAATAGCTGGGACTGACACCTTTTTCGGTATGAGCCATCTGCTAGATTCACGCGCACCCGCTGGTTTGCATTGTTGTGTTGGGGCATTTTCAAATTTCATAGTTCGCGAGCTTGATGGCGCATTTTCCGCTGCCAGACCCGAACGGTCAACACAGCCGGTACGACACCTATGAGTGCCGCGGTGGCTACATCAAATATGAAACCCGAAAGCTTGAAGGAAAGCTTATCGGTTTCCCACCATTCTTTAGAGGCTGACCGGCTTTTGTCCCCAGCTAAACGACGGTGAACTGTAAGCCACCGAAGCGGTAAGCCGTACTCCACTAGCATGCTCCCTTCGCTCTTGTTAACGTTGCTGAATGGAATAGAGCCAAGGCCAAAACCAAGCAAGGTGTAAATGATCATGCTTATGATGATAACTCGCTTCATTTTTTGTCATTGATGCTAATTAGCTTGCCATGTTTTTCCGGTCCAAATATATGTCAGGCCTGCTTTCGCTTTGCGTACGACCCACTTTCCTTTTTCGCACGAAAGGTATCTGATCGTTGCTATGCTTAGTTCTGGACCCCATTCCTTGGGCAATGTCAAATCACACGAATCTGCGCCATCGCATCTTGGTATCCGCCCGCTCTCCAGCTTGTAGCCCGTCCCGTTTGAAGGACGCGTGCATGTCGCCCAGATAGTACTAGCATCCTTGAAGCATCCCTCTAACTTGTACTCTACCTTGAAATGGAGCGTCCCGTCATCGGCACCGACTGTCGGTGGGCTGTCAGTCCTTACGAACTTAGTAAGCTTCGCCGATGGATCACAGCAGCAAGGCTTCCCTTCGTCTGCTGGATGTTCGAACCATTTTTGATTCAGACGGTAATATATTTCATTCCCCTGATTGATGATGTCTGGCGCTGGATCTTCCGCCAAGCCAAGCGGATCGTATGAGTTATCGGGATCATTCCCGAGGAAAGTATAGAGCCCCAATCCCCCCTGTTCCCCGATAGGGTCTCTATTTGGCCAGCGTCCGGTGCTTGGAACGTAAATCCGCATCTCATACAGCGCGAAGTCCGTCGTGTTATCGGTTCGCTTGGTGGAGAAGCGGAACGGGTTCTCTTTGGCCATCAAACCGGTGGCACGCAACGTGACGCCGAATGGTTCGTACTCGTAGTTCGCTGACGCTGTGCCATCGCTGGCCTTCACCAGCGCCGCCACGTTCCCGTTCCCATCATAAGCATAGAAATGCACCCCGTTGGCAGCACTGTTGAGCATCAACAATCCACCGACGCCACCAGCGCCATCCAGAGAACCACTGAGGTCGAGGCCCCAAACGTAGGAGCGAATGAGTGAGTTGTTCGTGGCATTGAGTTCTGCAATGTGCCGCCAGCCGTCGCTAAGGAACTTCAAATCCTCGGTGACGACGTAGCTGCCGCTGCTGCCGTCGGAAGTCGTCTGGCGAATGCGACGGCCTTTGGCGTCGTAAGTCCATTCGACTTTCCGTTTCGAGGCTGTCGGACCCGACGACAAACTTTCCGCTTTCGTCAAGCGATTCTCCGCGTCCCAAGTCAGCGCCCACCGGCCATCATTGGTCATGTTCCCATCCGCATCGTAACCAAACGTTTCTGGAGACCTCGCCACAAAGACGTTGCCGGTAACACTTTGCCCGCCGCTGCTCACCGTGACGACCAGCCACGCCGGGGCGCTGGCATTGTTCGTGCCCGCCAGGGCTTGAAAGTATTCAACTTTGCGATACGCCGTCACACCGTTGACCGTCACATTGTTGGTCGCAATCGCCGCGCCGATCACATCATTCGTGCCCGGCACCGTGCGTTGCGTGTATTGGTTGAGATTGTTGGCGGTGTAGGAGGCAGGCCGGAGGCCCGCCCCACTTGCATCGCCGCCGGCCTTCGTCTGCGTGCGGTTGCCGATGTCATCATGCCCGTATTCAAACTGCTGGCCCGCCACGGGCGTCATGTCCGACCAGTATTTCTTGCCGGAAGTCACCTGGCCGAGGGTATCGTATTGGTAGGACCAGTAGGACGAATCGGACTCGGTGCGCCGGGTGCGCTGGTTGGCGGAGTTGTAGGTGTAGTTGAACGTAACCGCAGATGACGCAGATGGCGCAGAGGAAATCGCCGTGAGGCGGTTCAAATTGTCGTAGCTCTTGGTCGTCGTCATGCGTCCCGATCCATCGGGATTGTTCGTGAACGTAATCTGGCTCACCAGCGGCGAGTTGCACTGCATGCAGACGGTTAGTCTAATGAAAAGTCTGATTCGCGAAGTAGAAGGCAGCTACCGCATAGGATAACCAGAGCAGATGCAAAGCAACCAGCATAAGAACCAACCACGCAAACTTTACCAGAGTGAAGGACTTTCCTGCCAGAAACCATACTGCCACCCCAATGGTCACAACAGGCAGGATTAGACCAAGATGGTGGTAATCCTGGTAGGTCCTTGCAATATATGGTAGAACTCGATGGTAATGCGCCCAAGCAGAGCCACGAACTTCGACAGTTTCAATAAATGTTACCAGCGACACTGGTACCACGGAACATAGGATCATTCCGAGGGCGACCGGAAGCTTCCAGAATTTATCATCGGAATTCATAATTTTTATGTTATGCAAACGGCATGCGTCCTATTTAACTTTCGAGCAATCCACCTTCACAGCAGGGTGAGCGCCCTGCTCATCAGGAATATACGAATCATCCATAAGATTACTCGGGACAAACACTGCTTTGACTTTAAACGAGGGGCATAAACAGCTACATATCTTACATTTCTGTTTAGCCCTATCCAACGCGGCGCTCCAAGCTTGTTCGAAGTCTCTGCAGAACGGGCATACTTTGCCATCACCGTCGTACGGGTTTAGGGAAAGGTCATCGTACGTTGACGGAGCCCCAGGGATTTTGTTTCTCTTGGGTATTTTGTCATTTGTCTCAGCATCATAGCAGCCAATGAAATGGCCTGCGCAGCACGGGCCGGAAGAATCAAATTCGTGCGGCTTACCCTGCGTCCCGTGCCCATAAAATACTATGACCTCACAAATTCCGACGCTCAACTTGGCAAGACCGAGGACGTCAACGTCTCCGATAGAGTTGTTGGACAGTAAGCAATAGAGGTTCTTTTCTTGGTCGCGAGCAGGTAACCGTCGTTTGAGAGTGAGCATCCTGAAGGCCTGCTCACCAATTGGGTCGTGGCTCGGCCAACGACCAAGCGACGGGATATAAGGTCGGTACTCATACAGCATGAAGTCTGTCGTGTTATCAGTGCGCTTGGTGGAGAAGCGGAAGGGATTCTCTTTGGCCATTGAGCCTGTCGCGCGCAACGTGACGCCGAAAGGCTCGTACTCGTAGTTGGCACTCACCGTGCCATCGCTGGCTTTAACGAGGGCGGCTACATTCCCGTTTCCGTCATACGCAAAGAAATGCACCCCGTTGGCGGCACTGTTCAGCATCAGCAAACCGCCCACACCGCCAGCCGCGTCCAGGCTCCCGCTCAAGTCGAGTCCCCAAGTGTAGGAACGAACCAGCGCGTTGTTCGTAGCATTCAGTTCGGCGATGTGCCGCCAGCCGTCGCTGATGAATTTCAAATCCTCCGTCACTACGTAGCTGCCGCTGCTGCCGTCGGAAGTCGTCTGGCGAATCCGCCTTCCGCGAGCGTCGTACGTCCACTCCACTTTCCGTTTCGAGGCAGTTGGACTCGACGACAAGCTTTCCGCTTTCGTGAGGCGGTTCTCGGCGTCCCACGTCAAAGTCCACCGTCCGTCATTGGTCAGGTTTCCGTCCGCATCGTAGCCGAAAGTCTCCGGGGTCTTGGCCAGGAACAGATTCCCCTTCACCCGCGCCACCACGTCCGCCGTGCTGGCGTTCGTGAGCGTGGCCAGGTTCGTGAGCGTCAGCCACACCGCCCCGGTGCTGTTGTTCACCGGCATCTCGCCCCGGAAATACTCGTCCTTGCGAGACGTCGGCGTGTAGGGCGTAAGGCTGTTCGTGCTCCACAACGTCACCGTCGCCGTGTTCGTCGCCGTGCCCGTGACGTTCACGTAACCCGGCACCGTCCGACTGGTGTATTGGTTCAGCAGATTCGCGCTGTATGAGGCCGACCGTAGATTCTGGCCGTTCGCATCCCCGCCCACGCCGGTCGTTTGCCGGTTGCCAATGTCGTCGAAGCCATACGTGAATTGCTGCCCGGCCACCGGCGTGCCGTCGCTCCAATACTTTTTGCCGCTCGTCACCTGCCCCATACTGTCGTTGGTGTAAACCCACCGGCTGCCGTCCAGGTTCGTCACGCTCGTCCGCTGGCTCGCCGAGTTGTAGGCGTAGGCAGAAGAAACCACGGATGCCCCGGATGGCACGGATGAAATCGAAGTCAGCCGGTTCACGAAATCATACTGCTTGGTGGTCGTCATTCGCGTCGTGCCGTTCTGCCGGAACACAATGTTTTCCACCAGCGGCGAGTTGGCAAGGTAACTGTACGTCGCCCGCGCACTCCCGTTGGTCACGTTCTGGAGCCGGCTCGCCCCGTCGTAACCGAACTGTGTCAGTGTCGAAGGCTGCGTGTTCAGGCCTACCGCGCTGCGCCGGAGCAGGCTGTCATAGCCGTTCGTCACGGCCAAACCATTGAGCGTCCCGCCGGAGAAGCTTTCGCTGAGCAACAAACCCGCGTCATTGAGCGTCCGCGTCGTGGTGGCGCCGTTGGCGGTGGCGGTGGTTTGGCGGCCACGGCGGTCACCACGATTCATCACATGGTAAATCGCGCCGGGATATTCGATGCGCAGTTGGCGCGGCATGGCAATCCTTTACCGCCACACCGGATTTGTGTCAATAGTAAGGAGCGACCCCTTTAAGGAGCGACCCCTTTACTTTACGTTCACTTTCTCTTCAGTTTCGGCATCCGAGGTGGGTCGCCGGCTTTGAATTCCAGCCACCGAGGGAATAATTTTTGGCTTCCGTTACGTTCCTTTACTAAACTCAGTCCTGTTAGTGCCCTATTGTATTGCGCTTGGTCAGAAAATGATTCTCGCTTCGGTTGAGGCACTGTGGTTAGGCTAACCAGAATCCAACCAGCGTCGTACCGTCTTTTATTATCGCGATCTTTAATGTCAGGAGATTTCAACTCTCGTATTGCATCTGCCCTGTTGCCTTCCATCATCGCGGCCACGTCAGCCGGCGACCAGACCTGCTCCTTTAGTAAAAACGTAACATCCTTTGCCCCTCGAACCACCTCAATGCATTTGTCAATATATCGCTCCCACTGCTCTAACAGCTCAGGCGTTACCACAGCCTCATACAACGTCTCCAACACCTCGTGACCCTCTTCTTCCCCCGGCAAACTCTCTATCCCAGACTCACGCTTTAACCAAGCGTACAGCTTCATGCGTTTGCCCTCAATCTCCACTTCAATCGGCTCAGGCCGACCAGTTATGCCATCTCTCGCAATCCCCTCGTGCGTGGTTATCATCGCCAGCAGAATACCAGTGTTCCTACCAAACGGATCCGGAACGGACTTCACCCGAAGCACCACCTTCAAATACTCCCGCATCTGCTGCGCCACCTCCTTGCCGCTCACCCGTTCCCCTCGCCGATAAAACACCGCTTCCGATTTCTCCACCCTGGAAATGCACTCGTCCATGAACTTCTTCCAATCCCGATTCTGCACTTTGACTGACGTCGCAACGCTGCTGTTATCTCCAAGAGGCTCATTACCGCAAGAGCTGGCCGCACACGCCCATAAAAGGAATAATCCTAACATAACCCATCCCACCCTATACATGTTGCATGGTGCATGCATAACCACCTCTCCTTACTTGGAACAACAACAAGAGAAACTCCGCAGTAGACTTGAGAGCGTGCCCATTACAGCCTGGCGCGCCACCTCCGCCCTAGCGTAATCGTGATCGTCCACATTATCACGATGATTTGGATGGTCCACCACGCCATCTCTTTCATAGTTACCGGATGGATCCCACGAAGCAGGCTTGCCGCCTATAACGTGTGAATAATAGTCCTCCTGCACATGAAGCGATCTGCCTAAATCCTTCAGCGCTCGGAAACAATGCCCCTTCAAAGCATGTTTCTCAGCTTCGTCACGTAAATCGTTCATATTTCTTTCTGCCTGCTGCCTGTATGTTTCCGGGTCTCCCCAAACAGGACGCGTAAAATGATATGGGTGGTCAAATGCGTGCCAAAGGTCTGTATTGGCACTTGCATGTGCTATTTTCTTAGCACACTTGTGAGAATACCCTGCTTCATATGCTGCCCAAAAGGTAATAAAGTCATGAATTGAATACGTAAACCGACCATCAATGTCCCAATGATTACAGGAATCATTCCTGCAATACCCGTACAAGTTCAGTCCGCCAAGTTCGTCGATCGGATCGCGGCTTTTCCAGCGACCCAAGTCTGGCCGGTAATCACGGTGGAGATATTTCAAGTCGCCTGTTACATCATCGGCGTATTGCGTGCTGAAGCGGATGGGATTCAGTTTTCCAACTGCTCCAGTGATGCGAAGAGCCTGACCAAATGGGTCATACTCGTAGTTCCCGGACACAGTTCCGTCAGCAGCATTCACCAAGGCGGAGACGTTTCCGTTTCCGTCATATGCCGCGAAGTGCGTGCCGTTGTTCTTGAAATTGATTGCCAGCAAACCACCCACGCCGCCCGCACCTTGCATCGTGCCGCTTAAATCCAATCCGCGCAGGAAGGACATATCCACGCCGTTCGTTTGGTCAAGGATTGCGAGCAACACCATCCCATCCCACACGAAGCGATTCGTCAATACGACGACCCAAGTTGATCCGTTGTTCGTCGAAACGATGCGCTGATTCCAGCGTCCATCCGGCATATAGCTCCATTCTTCTTTCATCTTCGCAACAGTCGGCACGGTGCTGCGGCTTTCGCTGGCAATCAATCTGTTCTCCGCATTCCATGTGTTTGTCCACAAACCGTCGCTCGTCATGTTGCCATCCGTGTCATACACGAATGACTCTGGCGTTTTCGCCAGCAGAAGATTTCCTTTGTTCGTCGCCACAATATCCTCATTGGTGCCGTTGTTCAGCACGGCAAGATTGGTGATCAAGAGCCAGACCGCGCCGGTGCTGTTGTTCATCGAAACTTCTCCACGGAAATAATCATCCTTGCGCGAGGTTCGGAAGAACCCTTGAGGATCACCCGCCCCGCCCGGTGTGCCGCCCGCGTCCCGCGTCCACAATGTCACCGTGGCCGTGTTCGTGGCTGAACCCGTGATGTCCACATAGCCAGGCACGGTGCGTTGCGTGTATTGGTTCAGGCTGTTGGCAGTGTAAGTTGCGCTGCGGAGATTCGCGCCGTTTGTATCCCCGCCACTGGCCGTGGTCTTGCGATTTCCGATGTCGTCAAACGCATATTCAAATTGCTGACCGGCCACGGGCGTTCCGTCTGACCAATATCTTTTACCGGAGATGACCTGACCCAAAGAATCATATTGATAGACCCAGTAGGCGCTTTCAGCATTGGTCACGCTCGTTCTCTGATTTGCATTGTTGTAAGCGTATTGATAGCCGATAGCCGATGAGCCAATCGGCTGACTGCTGATTCCCGTCAGCCGGTTCAAATAATCATACGTCTTGGTCGTCGTCATGCGCGTTGTGCTGCCGTTCTTGAAGGCAATGTTGTCCACCAACGGCGAGTTGGCAAGATAGGTGTAGGTTGCCGAGTTCAAAGTCCCAAGTCCAACGTCCAAAGCGGAGACGGTTTGCAAACGCGAGGCGGCGTCGTAAGCGTAGGCGGTGGAAGCGAGGATGGTGGATGGAGAATTGAGGATGGAAAGATTGGTGCGGCGCAGGAAATGATCGTAGCCATTGGTGATGCTTAATCCATTCAACGGCCCGCCGGAATAGGATTCTGTCAGCAACACACCTGCGTCATTGTAAGCCCGCGTGGTCGCGATGCTGCCTTGCGTGTTGGTCGTCTGCCGCCCGCGCCGGTCGTAGCCATTGGTGACTCCGGGCGTCGAATCAGAATAACTCGTCGAATACAAATCTCCCGCGCCATTGTAGGCATAGCTCGTCGTGATGCCGCGCGCCCACACCCGCGTCTTGAGCCGTCCGGCGGCGGTGTAGGTGTAGGCAGGGCCTTTGACATTGCCTTGGTAAATTTTATTCGTGAGGAACCCGCGATAACCGTCGTAATTCCAAGTCGTCGTCGCCGTGCCGCTGTTGCCGGAATAATTCTGCCACGTCTTCATCGTTGCCATCCGCCCTTGCGCGTCATAGGTGTATTCCACCGGATACGTCCGCGAACCGTAGGTCTTCTTCCGCAGGCCAGTGGGATAAAATTCCGTTTTCACACTCGTGCCATCCGGCTGCACCACATTCGTCGCTTGCAGCATCTTGTTGTAATAACTGGTCGTCACCTGTGCGGGTGACGGCGTGGTCACGGTCGCCACCTGATCGGCATTGTTGAAGGTGTAGGTGGTATCGCCATTGCGGGCGTCGGTGATGATGTTGGCACGGCCATGAGCGTCGTAGGTGTAGGTGACGCCCGTCCCGGTGGCGCTGTTGGTGACGGATTGGAGGTGGCTGTTTATGTAAAGTGACACGGTTGTGTTACCGTCGGGGGCAATGGCGGTCTGACGGCGTTGACCCGGGCTGGGATAGTCCGTGATGGTCTGATTGGTCAGGCCAAACGCCATGCTGGCAGTGCGCAGGCTGTCCACGGAACTCCATCTCTCGGATACCAACACGGCTTGGTTGGCGTCATTGGTCTGCCAGATACGAGTCCGGTGAACGTAGGGGTAAGTGGAATTCAAATCATCATACCAAAGGTCACCGGACACGAGTTGATATATGTCCGATTCGGTCCGGGTAACGCGATCTCCCGCACTCAGGCCGACGGCACCGTCCGAATCCACAGCGGTTGTTTCCAACTCGCCCTTGGCATTGTAGAAATACAGACTGATGATGCCATCCGGGTCCACCTGCTTCCAGAGTTGCCCCTTGCTGTTATACCACGACTGGCTGAAGGGATTATCCGTCTCAACAGACGGTGTGCCGTCCGCGTAAACCGTTTTATAGGTGCGTCCCAAGCCGTCCTGATAGGTCTGAGTCCATTCTGTGCCATTGACGGTGCCTTTGATTTCCTTGCTCCAGGTGCCCTGGGCGTCGGCTCCATACTGATAGCAGGTCGCAAAGGCGGCACTGCCTCCCACGTTTTGCAACTGCCCATCCCGGAAGCAGGTTTGGACACTTTCCCCAAACCCGACCTGGGTGGTCGTTTGAGTGCGTTTGTGTGTCCCGGAATCCACCGTGTCCTGATACTGCGTCACACCGTTCAAAGCATTGGTTTGAGCAATGGGGCGACCGGCCGTGTCATAGGCGGTGATCTGTAGATCCATCTGTGTTCCCGTGGAGGGCTTCCGCCAGACTTTGACAACACGCCCCATCGCATCGTGCTCAGTCCCTGTGGTAATCGTCGAGCCATTGGCCAGAGGCCGGGTCACTAAATACTGCCGTCCAGCGCCGTCGTAGCCATAGCTGGTCTGCACGCCTTCCGCGTCGGTTTCACTCTCCAAATCACAGCAGCCGTAGTTGCGATACACCACTCGCCCCCCCAGCGAGGTCGTCTGAGTGGGACGCCCAAAATCGTCAAAGTTATTGTTAATCGTTTCAGAGTATGTGATGCCGAGAGCGCCATTTACAATTGCCGACTCAGTGACCGAAGACACCCGCCCCAACGCATCCCGCACAGTGACCGTCTGTATGCCGTTGAGAATCCCGCCCAAGAGATAATATAAACCGCCAGGCTCGCCCGACCAGGTGGTCGAGATTGTGGGATACGCGTAGTAGTCGAAAATCGTTTCAGTTCCATCGGCGTTTTGTGTCTTGCGCGTCTGCCCCCGCAATGACGTATTCCCATAGTCATAAGGATACCGCCACGACGTCGTCACCAGAGGAGCGGGGTCGGTTTCCGTCGCATAGGTTTTTTCGACAACTTTGTCGTAGGTTATTCCATCCATTTCCAGCACTTCAGAGGTCGTTTCGATGGTTTGCTTGGCCGCCCACTGTCCCGCCACGTAATCAGTGATTACCATTGGGTTGCCATAGGTGTAAACTCGCTTGCGGCAGAGCGTGTCCGTGTCGGTCGGGCCGTTGTCCAGCCAGGCGCTGCGCTCGGTCGTCACCTGGCCAGACGCATTGTATTCGTAGCGCGTCCATTCCCCGTGTGGACCGTTGAATTCCCGAACCTGTCCGTAGCCGGCGTCCCCTGGCGTGGTGTAGTAAGTCCATGTGCTGACCAGCGGGTTGACAGTGCCCACCTCTTTGCGGGTGGGGACTTCCCACGCGTTCACGCCGTTGGTGTATCGGGTGTAGATGGTCGCTTCCTGGTATTGCAGCACCCAGTTACCGTTCACCTTGCCTTTCACCTGACTGGTTTCCGTCCGCTCCGCCCCGTTCTGGGTCTGGGCCAGTGTATCCTGACGCAGTTCAACATTTCCATTCTTGAGAATCCGCTTCCACGTCTTGGTTCCAGAATCATACTCAAAAATCACAATTTCAGGACTTCCCTCGCTCTGGGTAATCTTGACCTTGTTGGGATCGTCATCGAGTTTTTCCACCGTGATTGTCTTGAAGGGGGATGTTCCCCCAGCGTGATACACTTCAATGATATACCCGTTCCCACCAACCAGATCACTGAGCATTACCTCGCATTGCGGGGCATTAACATGGTTGAGCGGCCCGTGGCCGGAATCATCCCAGGACGCCCATGCGTTCCCACGACTGATGAACTGCAATGAACTCCGCTGGTAGAGCGCCGCCCCCCCCTCGCGAACATGGAAATACAAATACCCGGACGACTTGCCGTCAACGTCCTGGCCCAAGCCCACCCGCATGAAGGCTGAATTCAGTTCCGTCTCCACCGTGCCCGGGGCGCAATTGGCGCAGCCGCCGCATTCCACCGGATCAATGGGAGGATCGAAGTCTATACGGGCAACAGCATACTGACCAAGCTGCCAGCCGTAAGAATCATAGATATCCATATCTTCTTCCATGATTGGCTCATCCCAATCCGGCTTGCCATCGCAAAAGGCAGACGACCAATAAAATGTTCCCAATGGCGCAATCTCATACTGATGCAGCAAACTATCAACTGCACATGGAGCGGAATTCGCCACCGATGGAATTTGATACTCATTAGTCCACGTACGAATATAAACCAAACCCGACCCCTTCCAGTCTTGCAATCCGGTGAAATCCGCGTAAACACGTCCGCGAACTGCTTCGAGTCCTACGTCCACTTCACCATCGTCTGGTGGCCAAAAATAAGTGGCATTATACGAACAAATCACAGGATGGTAGGATGTAGCCACCATCCATCCTTGATCGTCCCAATATGAATCAAGGATCCCTTGGGCCTCCTCAATACGGGCCTCCTCAGGGCCATCAGAAAGATCGCCTTTAAGAAACATGATACCCCCCCCCTGGTATTCCTGTGGCAATGACACATCCTTGTCTATCCCCGCTTGTCCGAATGGAACCGCATAGCACTTTAGCATTTTGATATAGCCATTGATGAGATCAAAACGATCCGGGTAATTCTGCTCGGTCACGATTACATCGCGATTCGGGAAATCCGCTTCGAGGTAATTCCTCACGGTGTCGGGATCGCAACCGTCAATATGCTCGATGCCATCGGTTGATCGGACAAACCCACTGTAAGCCCCGTCGAACGCGGCAAACAGACTTTTCACCAATTCCACCGCAAGGAGCTTATCTTCATCAAGGTCGCCATAGTAGTCATTCTTTGGATAATGGGGCGCCGGCAGGCAACCGCAACTCGGCCATTGGACGTAGCCGTTGGTGTTTCCCGCCATCACTTGGATAAAATGATAGCGATCCTGCAACTGGCGCATGGCTTCCTCTACTTGGATACGGGCTGCGGCCGGCCATGCGCTCAACAAAAACAGCAAGATGAGCAATCCGCGATGAAAAAAACCACCACCAGCGGACCATGCCTGAATACTGAGGAATTCCTGATTAACATATTGTTTCATATGAATATTGTTTTTGCTTTGAATATTCGCGGGTGTTATTTGAGGGGAGTATAAATCTGCAATTGGATGACATTATTCGTGTCGGCTACTGCCCCTCCAATTTGGGGATTCCGCCCCAATAGTATTTCCAGAAAATCGCTCACTCCATCCCCGTCGCTGTCCGTCGGATCGGTGATCGTCACCGTCGCGTTGCTGGGACTGCCCACCCAGTAGTTCGTGCTGCTGGCCAGGGTCAGCACCACCGTTTCGTTACATTCCGGGCTGGTCGCGTCCTGGATCGGCGTCAAGACCACATTCGTCGCGCTCACGTTGGCCGCAATCGTCACCGACGCAGGCAGCGTCTGATAGTCGCTCCCGTTCACGGCCGTGCCGGTCGGCGTCTGGAAGTTCACCGTCAGCGCTCCGCTCTGATTCCCGCCCGTCCGCGTCACCCGGAATGTCCCGGTGTCCGGACCCACTTCCGACGCGTTCGCGTCCGTGGCCGTGATCGTCACCACCGACGCGTCTTTGATCGTCACCGTCGCGTTGTTCGGAGTGCCCACCACGTAGGTCGCGTAGGTCGCCAGTGTCAACACCACGGTCTCGTTGCCTTCGCTGCTGTTCGCGTCCAAGATGGGCGTCACCGTCACGGTCGCCGCGCTGGCGTACGGCGCAATCGTCACGTATCCCGGAAGGGTTTGGTAATCGGTGCCGTTCTGGGCCGTGCCGCCGATGGTGTAATAGACCGTCAACGGCACGCTTTGGTCGCTGCCGTAGCGCGTCACGGTGAAGGCGCCGGGGTCCGGCCCGATCTCCGACGCGTTCGCGTCGCTCGCCGTGATCGTCACCACGGACGGCGGCTGCGGCGGCGGGCAACTCCGCGCGTCTGGAAGGACGCCTAACAGTCCCGTCGCCAGCAGGCCCGCGAGGACCCAAGACCGGAAGGCCATGGACAGGTTCATCCTGATAACCGCAATTGAACGGCCGTAAAAAAGCGCACAAGGCGCACAACCCCGAAATCTTCTCCAGGCTTTGAGCCGTTGAAATCCTTCCCCTGTTGGGTGAAAGCGAGTCCCGGTGGCGACCCGGCTCATCGCATTTGTTTTGTGTTTCTTGTGACTCTTTGTGGCAATTCCAACTGCGGAGTTTAGGTTCATCTTCATGTTTGCCTCAGCTTTCTTTGCGCGTCATTTCGTTCCCGCCCACGCCAGCACGGACGCATGGTCCCTCAGGAATTGCTCCTTCGGCTCCGCCTCGGCCGTCGAGCGTTCCACCCACTGGATCACTTCCAAGGCTCTGGCACGGTCGCCCGCGAGCAGGGCCAGATGCACCCGCCAGCGCGCGGCGGCGAAGACCATCTCGTTGCGCGCCGCCAGGTTTTTGAACCCCTGCGCCAGCACCGCGTCGAACCGGGTGGCGGCCGCGTCCAGCTTCGCCGGGGTCTGGCGGCTCAACGCCATGCCGTCGAACAGTGTCGCCGCCAGCTTGTCCAGGTTGCCCGACGCCGCGTTGGTCAGTTGCGCGGCGGTCAACGCGCGCAGGCGGACGTAGTCCTGTTCGTGATAATAGCTGGCGAACAAATCCGCCCGCAGCGTGGACAGGTTGACGGGCCGGAA
>Ga0315289_10002850_pt1 | contig 26375 bp, 18 predicted proteins | sample YL17G11_40_MG_FD_203452 | JGI IMG/M metagenome (GOLD analysis project Ga0315289, IMG submission 203452) | Sediment microbial communities from Yellowstone Lake, YNP, Wyoming, USA - YL17G11_40 | ecosystem: Environmental > Aquatic > Freshwater > Lake > Sediment | place: USA: Wyoming | collected...
CTCTCTCTCTCTCTCTCTCTCTCTCTCTCTCTCTCTCTCTCTCTCTCTCTCTCTCTCTCTCTCTCTCTCTCTCTCTCTCTGTCTCTCCCTTCTTCTTCTACTTCTTCTTCTCCTCCCTCTCCAAGAGGTCGCTGCCGGTCGCGGGCATCCCTGCCGCGCGGCGGCGCGCGGCCTTGACGCTCCTGAGCTCCTCGTCGACGAAAGAAGAAGAGAGAGAGGAGGAAGCGGGGGAAGGAGAAGGAGAAAAGGAAGAGGAGGGGGAAGCGGCGGCGGCGACGGGGCCCCCCTCTCTCTCCCCGCTCCGCCGCCGCGACAGGCGCCCCAGGCTCACCCTCCCGAACTCGTCGTGCGGCAGGTCCGCGTGGATCGGGAGCCTGAAGTCGTCGTATGCGGGGTAGAAGACGCGCTCGAGGCAGAGCCCTGCGGCGTCCGCGACCTTCCAGCCCCTGAACTCGGCCGCCGGGGGGCTGCGCCGCCCGCGCTCGAGCTTCTCGGCGATGTCCCCGGGCGAGAGCCTCCCCAGCCCGACCGCGAGCAGGGCTCCCGACATGTGTCGCACCTGCCTGTAGAGGAAGCCGTCCCCCTGGAAGTCGAAGCGGAGGCGCAGGGAACGAGGGGGCGGGGCCGCCGCCGCCGAGGAGGATGAGGGGAAGGAGGGGGAAGCGCTGTCGCCGCAGCTGTCGCCGGCGTTTTCGCCCGCGTCGTCGTCGTCGTCGAAATCTTCTCCTCCGAGCACGCGCACGCTCGCCCTCTCGATGAGCCTAACCGGGTCCGGGGCCGGGTGCGAAGCATTGATCGACGCGAAGTGGGTGAAGTCCCGCTGCCCCACGAACAGCGAGGCCGCCTCCCTCATCGAGGCGACGTCCAAGAGAGAAAAGAGGGTCGAAGAAGACGAGGATGAGGAAAAACCCGGCCCCGACGCCGACCTCGCCGACCTCGGCCTCCTCTCGAAGTGCGCGTGACGCCTCGTCAGCGGGTCCGGCTCGCAACCCGCGAGCACGGTGAACGAGTAGTGCTTTCCCAGGGCCGAGAACCGCGCGGAGAAGTCCGGGGGGCACCTCTCCAGGCGGCGCAGCCGGACGTCGGCCGGCAGCAGCCGGTTGAGCGACCGCTCCAGCGCAACGATCTTCTCTCCGTCCAAGTCGAGGCCCTCCGCGCCGCCCCCTGCTGCCGGCAGCGCGAAGGACACGGCTTGCCCCCGGGCGTGGACGCCCGCGTCGGTACGCCCCGCCGCGTGGAGCCTCAGGGCGGCGCGGCGGGCGCTTTCGCAGTCGCTTTCGCCGCTCGCTCGCCGGCCGGAGGACGCGACGAGCAGCGCCTTCTCGAGCTCGCCCTGCACGGTCCTCGGCGCCGCGCCGCTGCCGCTCGCGGCCCCTGCCCCTCCCTTCCTCCTCTTGCCGCTGCTCGTTCCCTTCCCGCCCTGGAGCTGGAAGCCGGAGAACCCGGAGCCGTCGTAGGAGAGGGCAGCGCGGAGGTCGATCGTCGGGGGAGGGGAGGAGGCGGAGAAAGAGGAGGAGGAGGTCGGAGAGGAGGCGGCGGTCGAAAAAGGAGGAGAAGAAGAGGCGAAGAATTGCCTCGCCCCTGACGCGTTCTGCGGCAGGTTGCACAGCCTCATCTTCGCTGCTGCTCCGAGGGAAGATGCCATTGTCTCTGCCGCTGCCCTGAGCATGCAAAAGAGGGCTCTCTCTCTCTCTCAGAGAAAGCGGAAGAGAGGCATCGGTTTTACTAGAGATGCCAGTGCCGTCGGCAGCGGCGGCGGCGAATTTTTGAAGCGGATGAGAGCGAGTCACTCCTTTCGATTCCCCTCGCTCTCTTCCGCAGCTGTCGCTCGCTCCTCCGTCTCTTGCCACTTGTGTCTCTTCTGCGACACGCCCCCTCTCTTGCCTTCCGAAATGGCTCCCCACGCCGCCGTCGGCGTGGAGTACGAGCCCTCCTCTCCAGTCGCCGAGGTCAGAAGAAAGAAAAAAAGAGGAGAGAGCGACGCGAATGCTTTTGCTCTCGAGAGCGGGGAGAGCAAGAGCTGCTCTCGATTTTCAAAAGACCTTTTGCTCTCTTCATCCGTTCACGCTCACCCAATTCTCCTCCTTCTGCACACTCTCACTCTTCCCCCACAGGTCGACGTCTACAAGCTCGCGGCCAAGCTCTCGTGCCTCGAGGAGAGCAACTACGAGCTGCAGGTAGGAAAGAAGGATTGCGTTTTTCTTTCTTCTTCTTCTTCTTCGATGACGACGACCGCCGAATGCAGCAGTTGAAAAATGCGCTGCTCTCCGTGCCCCACCGCCCTCTTCGCCGCACCCGTGCGCTTCCCCTCGTCACTCGCTCCGCCTGTCCCGAACCGCTCGAGGACGGTCGCCCGGGAGCCCTTCTTCACTCGAAATGGAGAGAACGAGGCGGCGAGACCGACGAAGTGCTCACCCATTTGCCATTGACATTCGCTCTCTCTCTCCAAAAAAAAATGTTCTTTTCAGTCGCTGCTCGCCTCGACCGTCGCCGACAAGGCCTATCTTACCGAGGCCCGCGCCGTCGCCGCCGCAGCCGCCAGGCTCGCCAACGAGCGCGCCAAGCTGGCCGCGGGCGTGGCCGCCCGGAAGCTCGCCGCGGCCGCGGACGAGGCCGCCGAGCTCGAGGCGTCGCTGGCCCGCGAGCTCGCGGCGCGCGACTTCCAGCTCTCCGCGGCCTCGCTGGACGCCGAGCGCTGGCGGCAGGAGTCAGCCGTGGCGTCTCTGCGGGCCAAGTCGGCCGCGGAGGACGCCGGCCTGGCGCGCGGGCGCGCAGCGCTGGCAGCCGAGGCCGCCGATGCAGTCTCCCGCGACGGCGGCGTGGCGCGCGCCGACGCCGCCGCGGCACGCGAGACCGCCGCCGAGGCCGCCGCCGCGGCCCGCGCCGCCGACGCCGACGCCGCCGAGCTGGCGCGCCGCGCCGCCGAGGTCGAGCACCAGGTCGAGGCGGCCCGCGAGCTCGCCCGCAGCGCGGAGGAGGGGGCGAGGACGGCGGCCGCGAGGGACAAGCTGGCGCTCGACGCGATGCGCGCCGAAAAAGCGACGGCGGAGCAGCGGGCGAAATTAGCTGAAGTATCGGCCGCGGCCGCGGCCGACAGGGCCGCCGCGGCGGAGCGCGCCGCGGACGCGAGGGCAGCGGCGGCCGACGCTCGCGAGGCCGCGGCGGGCGAGGTGGCGCAGCTGACGGACGGCGCGGCCGACCAGAGGCTGAGGGCCGCGACGGAGCGCGCGCTGCTCGTGGAGAGGACGCTCCGCGCCGAGCTCGCCGCGGCGAGGGAGGCCGCCGACGCCGAGAGGGCGAGGGCGGACGCTGCGGCCGCGGCGGGGGGCGGCGGCGGCAGCAGCGAGACTGGCGTGAGGGCGAGACTCGCGCAGGCGACGGGCGAGGCCGCGGCGGCCAGGAGGGCCGCGGAGCTGAAAGACAGGAGGATCAAGGCCCTCGAAGACGCGCTGCGGGCTGCTGCCGGAGGAGGGGGCGAAGGAGCGAGGAAGAAGCGGAAGAGGAGCAAGCGAGGAGCTGCTGCCTCTCCTTCCTCTTCCGAAGCCGAAGAAGAAGAAGAGGCGGGAGGCGACTCTCCCGCGTCTCCCTCCTTCTTCGGAGGCTGGGCCAGCACCAAGGTGAGGCGCGGAGGCGGCGCAATCAGCGCTCTGGTCGACGCCCTGGCCCCTCCGCGCTCCCCTTCCGAAGGAGACCGCGAAGAAGGAGAAGAAGAAGAAGCCAAGGACAAGGCGACGGAGAAGAACAAGCAAAAGGTCGCCGACGAAGAGAAAAAGGCCAACAAGAGCAAAAAGGCCGCGACGCCTCCTCCCGCTTCTTCTTCCGAGGAAGAAGAAGAAGAAGAAGACATCGAGGAAGAAGAGGGCGGCAACGGCAGCGACCGCAGCGCCTCTCCCGCCTGGAGGCCGGGGAAGAAGGCTGCCGCCGCCGCCGTTGCCGGGACGGCGGCCGCGGGAGGGAGGACAACGAGGCGGCGCAGGAGGGAGGAAGTGACGACCGCGACGGCGACGACGACTCCCGACAAGGAAAACCCGGCGCCTGGCCCCGTCGCCTCTTCCCTCGCCGCGGCGCTCGCGCGCGCTGCCGCCGAAGAAGAGGAGGAGCGAGCGGAAGAGGCTCCGGCTCCCCCCGCTGCGGAGGCTCCCTCGACCGCCATGGCCGCCGGAGGTCGCCCCCCTTCCTCCTCGCTCCTCACCGCCTCCGTCGCCGCCGCAGCGGCGGCCCGCCTCGCCCAAGGGGAGGGCGAGGAGGAGCAGGCCTCGCGCGCGGCCTTCGCCGAGAGGCTGGCCGAGCGCGGGGCCAGGACCGCGCAGGCGAGGAGCGCGGCCGAGGCGTGGGCGTCGGCCTCCTTGGCCGCGGCAAGGGCGCCCTCGCTCGAGACCGCGCCTGCTCCTCCTCCCGCTCCCGCTGCTGCTGCTCCCGCTCCCGTCACCAAGAGGAGGCTCGCGCCAGCGCAGACGGGGGTCGTGCTGGCTCTGGCCCAGGTCGAGGACGACGGGACCGACGACGTGACCGGCGCCGGAGCTGCGGCCTCGCGCGCCGCGGCCGGAGGCGCTCCCTCGAGGCTCCTCCCGGCCTTTGGGGCGCTCCCCGCCGCCGCCGGCCCCTCCACGATCCCGTCGTTCGGGGCCTTTATGAGCAATAGCAGCGCCGCTGCTGGCACCGGGGGGAGGGTCCCGAGCTTCAAGGTGCCGAGGATGAACATGATGAGGCCCGCGAACAGCGGCGGCGGAGGCGGAGGTGGAGTCTGAAAAGAGAGAGATTTTGTAAGAGAGAAAAAAAATAAGGGAAAAAGTCCGTCCCTTTCATTCCTCTTTTTTTCTCGGCGTCCTCCTCTCACTCTTTCGCCCTTTTTTCTCTCCTTCGAGCCCATTCTGGTTATCTTGCTTGCGTGGGTCGCATTCGCACCATGGTGCGTTCTGCTCACACGCATGAGAAAAGAGAGAAGACTCTGGAGTAGCCGGGACGTTCTTTCTCCGGCCCTCTCTCTTTTGCCTTCATCGTCGCTCGATCGATTTCTCTCTCCCTCGGAAGGCGACCGGCCTCTCTCTCTCCCCTTAACTCTCTTCCGACTCTCTCTCTCTGCCCCCTCCTCCCTCGAAACCCACACACGCATACAGGCTCCCCCCGCGCCGGCGAAACATGCCGCAGCCCCGGAGGTCTCGGCCAGGGACCAGGAGCTCATCAACGAGTTCAACCGCCTGCACCAGCGCATCGAGGAGCTCAGCGCCGCGACGCGCGCCCGCAGGGCCGACGAGAGCGACGCCGCGGACGCCGTGGAGGAGGTGTCTACCGCCTACCTCGTCGCCGACGACGACGAAGAGGGAGAGCCCCCCGTGCGGTTCGTGGTGGGCGAGTGCTTCCTGCACGCCGCGAGCGAGGAGAGCGCGGCGGCCAGGGCCGAGGCGGCGCGGGCCGAGGCGGGAAGGGCGGCGGCCGAGGCGGCTGCGGCGGAGGCGGAGGCGGCGGGGAGGATGCGGGAGCTGAAGGCGAAGCTGTACTCCAAGTTCGGGGACTCGATCAACCTGGAGGCTTGAATCAAGGAGAGGGGGGCGAAAAGAGAGAGGGAGAGACGGGGGAGCGGAGAGTGTAGAACGAACGAAGCGAGGGCAGCAGTGGCGGCAAGCAAAGACGGAGGCGGTGGGGGAGAAAAAAAGAAAAAAAAGGCGATCAGCAAGAGTTGGCTCACTTCCTTTCGTTTTTTGCTCCTTTCCTCGGTTGTTAGAAGAAGGAAACTCTCCTCCTTTCTCCCTTTCTCTCGCGCTACCAACCATGCCGTTCTCCCGCTACGTCGAGATCGGGCGCGTCGCCCTGGTGAACTACGGCGCCGACGCGGGCAAGCTCGTCGTCATCACCGACGTCATCGACTCGAACAGGGTACGCAGCGGTCTCGAGTTTCTTCCATCGCCGTCAAGGAGGCGTCCGAGCTCTCTCTCTCCGTGCGAGGATGCACTCTCGCACGCTCGCTGTCTCTAGATTCATCTCAATCATGCGCGCTCGCGAGAGAGAGAAAAGAGAGAGCGAGAGAGAGCGAGGCAAGCAGTTGATGATCAAGCGGGCAACGCTGCCGCCCGCCGGCAGCCGTCGTCCGTCGTCGCCGTCGATTGCAGTGGGGGTGGGAGACCGAAAGAGAGCGCCTCGAGTACCGGCTGCTTTTCGGGCTGCTCTGCTCTCGCTACCCGGCCCAAACGATCAGAGATGGCGTGGTGCTACGCAAGGCGGTGTTTTCGAGGGCGCTCCGAGGGCAGAAGAGACGGAGCGGCGACGCTCTCGTTGCCCGCTTTTCAATCGAGCCGCCGCGCCGCCGATCTCGACGACGCTCCTCTCTCGCTGCTTTGTTTGCTGCGGCTCCGCCTTCCGAGGCCCTCCTTGCGCTCGCTCCTCTTCGCCCAAGCGCGAACGACCACGTTGTCTCTCGGTCACGACGGACACCTTGGAATCGGGCCAAATAGGCGCCGAGGAGCTTCCAGCGACGGCCCGATAGTCGCACCCCGTTTCTTGATCGCCGCGCGCGATTCGTCTTTTTTTCCCTTTGCTCGCTTCCCTCCTGCAAACTCACCCCGTTTTCTCTCTCTCAAAAAAAACAAAAAAAACCAGGCGCTCGTCGATCGCCCCGACGCGGTGCGCAAGGCCCTCAACTTCAAGCGCCTCGCCCTCACCGACATCAAGATCGATGTCCCGCGCGCCGCGAACAAGTCGGTGCTCGCGAAAGCCCTGGCCGACAGCGGCGCCTTCGAGAAGTTTGCCGCGTCGGCGTGGGGCCAGAAGCTGGCGCGCCGGGAGGCCAAGGCCGGCCTCACCGACCTGGAGAGGTACAAGGCGTCGGTGAAGAGGTCGGCGAGGGCCAAGGCGATCAGGGCGAAGCTCGGGTGAAGAGGGAGGGAGTGAATGGGGAGTTGGGAGAGTTCGAGAGAGGAAGGGTTTGAACGGCCCTCTCTCTTTCCACTTTTCCTTCTTTTTTCCTTCTTCTTTTTTCCTTCTTCTTTTTCCTTCTGTCTTTGTGCTCCCTGATTCCGTTTTCCCCTCCTTTATTCCAGTCTTTTCGCACCATTTGTGTAATTCCTCGTGTGAGAAGTTTGGGAGGAGGTTTTTCTTAAAAAAACGATAAAGAAATGGAGAGAGGGGAGGAGCAGGGGAGTCAAAATTACAAGCGAGGCGCGTTTCTCTCTCTCTCTTTCTACTCTCTCTCTTTCTCTCTCTCTCTCTCTCTCTCTCTCTCTCTCTCATTGTACTCTCTCTCTCTCTGTTCGACTTCTGCGCTCTACGAGAAAAAACAAGATCAAAATCGTTAAGTTGTCAAAAAAAAGAAACTCAAAAACTTGCTTCAGCGGCGCTCTTCATCACCGCCGCCGCCACCGCCGCCGCCCCCTCCGGGCGGAGGAGGGGGCCGCTGCTGCTGCTGCGCCGCGCTCTGCCGCAGCGCCCTGCTCATCTCGGCGTGCTCCCCTCCCATCAGCTCGAGGACGGCGTGCCACATAGATTCGCCTCCAGAGCGAAGCGACGGCGACGAAGGAGAAGAAGCGTCTCGTTCCTCTTCCGCCGCCTCTGCCGTCGCCGCGAGCGCCGCGCCGCGGAGCAGCACCTCGGAGCTCGCCGCCGCGGCAAACCACACCCCGCTCCTGAACTCGCGCTCGAGCTGCCCCGGGCTCCACCCGCAGTACCCGTGGAGGAACTTAAAGTCCCCCGCCCTCGCCCTCCCCTCCGCCACGGCCTGCGCCGCCGCGTCGACCCCCCCCACGCGCACGCCGGAGACAACCTCGAGCGACCCCGCGAGGCCCGCGACGCCGTGGAGGACGTGCAGGCTCTGCCGCTCGACGTCGCCGCCGAGGTGCAGCGTCGAGCCTCCAAAGGCCGGCAGCAGCGGGGAAACGCCGCCTCCGACGTCGCTGAGGGTGAGCGTCGTAGGCTTGTTGAGGATCAGGCCGCAGGTGCCCCCGCCTTGCAGTCTCGCTCCTATGCGGTCGCCGTCGTCAACGCTGGTGTCTTCGGCATTGTCGTGCTCGATCAGGAAGACGACGGACTTTGAGAAATACGTCTGCGCGGAGGTGAAGAGCAGTGGGTGCGCCACGAGGATGCAGCCGCGCTCGGGCCTGCTCAGCGGGTGGGCCCATAGCTTCGAGGAGGAGGAAGAGGAGGAAGAAGAAGAAGCAGAGGAGGAGGAGGAGGAGGCGGAGCGGGAGCGGGAGCGGGCGGCCTGCGCGAGCGGCGACGGCGATGAGGAGGAAGAGGTCGACGCACCCGAGGAGGTCAAAGCAGCAGCTTCCCCTGCTGCATTTGCTGAGGCGGCTGTCGTAGCTCCGACAAGCTGGGCCCTGAACTCTCGCCAGTCGGTGTCGGCCCCGGCGAGCGGGAGCGAGAGCGCGCCGGCGGCCTCGGCGCCCGAGGGCGGGGCGTCGAGGTCGACTTCCTCTTCCTTCTCTTCGTCCTCCTTGTCGTCGTTCTCGTCGCTGCCGTTTTCATCGCCGCGGGAGGCGAAGGCGGCGACGAGGGGGCGATGGATGCTGCTGTTGTTCGTTTGTCTGTTTTTTGTGTTCAAGTCGAAAGGGATCCGGGTGAGCGCGGGGTTTCGGGGAAGCGGAAAAGGAGGAAGGTCGAGGTCGGCAAGGGAAAAAAACGTTGACAGCGGCGCGATCAATGTCGCTTTGGCTTCACGCCTCTCTCGCGCGCTCGAGGCGGGACTCTGCTTCGCAACGCTCTCCTTTGGGACGCATTTAAGGAACACACCTGAGGGGGCTTGAGAGCGGCACTGGAGGCCTCATCGCCGTGCCAGGCGCTCGGCACCGGCGAGGGAGAGGGGCAGCAATCGACGAGCGAAGTCGAAGTCGCGTCGTCGTCGTCGTCAACATCTTGGTCGACACTGTCGGAGCCATTCTCTCTCGCGCGCGCGCGCTCTCTCGTCTGTTTTACTACGGGAGTGGATAGTCGATAAGTGTCTCCTTTCGCCTGTCTCTTCGAAAAGAAAAGAGACGCCGCGGCCCGGGAGCACGGCAGGAGGAGGAGGCGGAGTGGTTGGAGTGAAGGTGACTGACTGAAAAATGAAGGGAAGAAATTTCTCAACCCCGACCTCCCTCTTTTCTTACACTCTCCCTCCAAAACCTCAACCTTCAAGCCGCCCCGCCGTCCCCGCCCTGCAGCTCCCCGATGTAGCCCCCGCCGGCGGCCCCGTTCACGATCGACCGCACCCGCTGCGCTATCGCGTCGAAGAGCGACACAGCCGACCGCGCGCCAATAGAGCGCACTCCCACGCCGCTCTGCAGCGGCACGCCGCGGCGGTCCTCGCCGGAAAAGCCCGCGTATATCGTGAGGCCGCAGTCATCCTCGGCAGGTTTGCCGCTCGCGTCGGAGGGCGACGAGACCGGGGAGGAAGGGGAGGGAGAAGGAGCAGAGGAGGCGCAGGAGGTGCCGTTGACGGCGCACGAGGCCTGCAGCGTCACCGACGACTGGACGCACCGGCCGTCGCCTCTTCCTCCACAGCCGGCGCAGCCGAGCTCGGGCCACTCTATCCGCGACAGCTGGCCGTTCTCTGTTTTTTGGGGGGGAGAGAGGGAGAGGATTCGGGCGGGGGGGAGGGGGAGAAAGGGGAAGAAAGTTTCGAGGTCGTGCTCGTTTTTTTTCGCTCCTTCAACCCTAAGCAAAGAGAAAAATCCTCTCCTCAGCCCTATCAAATTTTTCTTGTACTCTCCCGACTCCCTTTTCTCACCGAAAAAGACCTCCGCCGCGAGGGACTGCACGAACCCGGTCCCGAAGCTCACGCCGGGGTCCGCCGAGGCCACGATCCTCGCCTCGGACCTCACTTTCGTCCCCCGGAAGAGCACGGCCGAGACGACGGGGGAGGTCGAGGGGGAGGCCGAGGTCGACGAGTCGGCGGCGCCGCCGCCGCCCCCGGCCGCCGCGGCCGCCGCGGCCGCCGCGGCCGCCAGCTCGAGCGCCCGCCGCTGCAGCGCGCCGCCGACCCGGAGCGCGGCCACGGAGTCTATGCGGACCGAGAAGGGCGCGATCAGGACCCCGGCGGCGGCCAGCGTCGCCGCGGCGGAGGGCAGGGGGCCGCCGTCCTGGGCGTCGGATCGCGCGGAGAGGCGGCAGGGGTTGAGCGACGCCCCGTCGGGGCCGCCGCCGCCGCCGTCGTCGGCGGCGGCGGCGTTTTTTGAGAGGCTCGAGCCCGGCCCCCAGGCTTCGGGCGTGCCCCCGGGCCAGAGGGCGAGGCCCAGGTACAGGGCCCTCCCCTTTGTCGCGGGACTGGGCTCGGAGCAGGGGTCGTATCGTCCCAGAAGGATCGGGGCGGAGGGGGAGGAGGAGGAGGAGGAGGAGAGCAGCGGGGAGGAACCGCTCCCCGGAGGAGGGGTCGGCGTCGTCGGCGTCGTCGGCGTCGTCGGCGTCGTCGGCAGCGGCGCTGTCGCTCCTCCCCCCCTCGCCGCCGCCCCCACGGCGCTCGCGTCCCGGTCCCTCGAGGAGTAGACGGCGGTGTCGAGCGCGGAGGAGGAAAGGAAGCAGGAAAAGGAGAGGAGGAGGAGATGGAGGAAGAGGGAGAAGGCGCGAGGAGGGGACATTTTTCTTCTTCCTCCTTTGGTCAACGAGAGCGCGTTGACCAAAGAGAGAGAGTGTGTTTCAAAAAAGAAAAAGAAAACTTCCTCTCCACCATTTTTCGTTCTGCAAAAAAACGCCCCGTTTCCGATTACACAAGACGAAAATACCCGACAGACAGAGCACCCCCGCTTCTCCCCCCTCTTCACCTTCCGGGCACGCTCAGCAGCATGTTGGAGCCGCCGGGCAAGTAGACGACGTTGCCGCTCCGCGCCATCGTCGCCGCGACCTCCTTCGCGGCCTCGACCCTCCGGAGCTCGATCATCCCCGCGCCGGCGGCCCTCGTCGCGTCGCTGATCAGCTTCGCCGCCGCCGACTCTCCCTCGGCGCGGATGACCGCGGCCCGCCGCTCCTGGTCGGCCTTCATGACGACGAACCGCGCGCGCTCGGCCTCCTGCTGCGCGACCTGCTTCGACTCGACCGCGCGCGTGAACTCGGCGCCGAAGCTGAGGTGCGTGATCGCGATGTCGTCCACGCTGATGTTGAACTCCTTGGCGCGCTTGGTCAGCGCCGACCGGACGGCCTTGCTCACGGCGTCGCGCTGCGTCAGCAGCTGCTCGGCGTTGTACTGCGCGACGACGGACTTGAGGACCTCGTTCCCGATCGAGGGCAGCACGCGCTCGTCCCAGTCCGTCCCCAGACTCTTGAAGATCTCCGGCAGCGCCGCGACGTCGGGCTTGGAGAGCACGCGCAGCGAGATGTTGACCATCTGCAGGTCCTGCGTGCCCGTCACGCTCGAGATCGTGCGCGGGCGCGTGCGCACGTCCATCACGTGCGGCGTCTGCAGCCACGGCACGCGGAAGTGCGTGCCCTCCCCGACGGGCTCGGGGAGGACTCCCGAGATGCGGTCGTACATGATGGCGCGCTCGCCGCCGTCGACTGTTTTTTTTGTTTTTTTTTTGTTGGAGAGAGTTTGCGAGATGGGGGGGGGGTGAGAGGAGAGGGGGGGGGGTGAGAGAGAGGGAGGGTGGAGGTTTTTGTTGCCACGGCGAACGAGCATCTTCAAGCCGCCGCCGCTTTGCCTTTTTGCCTTCCAACGCCATTTCTCCCTCGATCTCGCCTCTTTCGCCCCTTTTCGCGCGATTTGTAAATGCATCCTTGAGGAACAGAACAGAGTACCGCGACAGATAAGGATCTGCTTCCGTAAGAGCCGCATTCCGTGCGCGAGCTTGCGACTGAGAGAGCGTCGTCGAGGAGGTTTTTGATGGCGTCCATGGCCGACATCTTCTTCCTTTTCTTTTCCCCCAGATAACTCACCGGTGTACAGCGAGCTTTGCGCGAGCGACCCGCCGATGCCGAGCGCGAAGGCGTAGCGCCCGAGCTTGGCGATGGCCGCGGCGAGGGCCGCGGCCTGCGGGTTGGAGGGCGTCGCCATTTTGTTTCTTTTGAGCTCGAAGCGAAGAAAAAAAAAGAGTGATAGAAAAAAGAGAGCTAGGCAGCAGAAACGGAGGAAAATCTCCGGCAGAAAAGAGGCGACCACGGAGAAAAGAGCCTCTTCGCCATCTCTCCCCGATATCTACTTCTCCTCGAACAACGAGATCGTCGTCATCATTGCACTTGTCTCTCTCCTCTCAAGACGAGAAGCAAGAAAAGTCGCGAGAGAAGGAGGAGCGAGAAGCGGTTCTCCGTCGCATTCAGTTTTCCCCCTTTTTTTTGGCGACGCAGCATCTTTTTTCTCTCGACAGATTTCGCCTCGAATACAACTGCTGGCTAGTTCTCCTTTCCTCTCTACTCGCCCTCTCTCTCTCCACCCCAGAGAGTCAAGAGAGAAAACTAGAAGCTAAGCATCCATGGTGAGTGTTTTTGTTCTTTCGAACTTGAGAGGAAAGAGGGAAGAGAGAGAGAGAGAGAACGCTCGTCGATCAACAAGAGAGCCGTCGTTTTTTTCCTCACCCCCTCTCTCTCTCTCTTCCCACCAAAAACTAAAAAAAACACAGGGGAACGCCCACGGCCGCGCGGGCGGCGGCCCGGACTACGACGACGACGACTTCTTCGCCCCCGACGCGGTTCAGGGCTCCTCCTCCTCCTCTGGGGGAGCAGGAGGCGGAAGCAGCAACAGCAAGAGCGTCCAGCAGCAGCAGCAGGCGTCGTCGCTGCACCGCCCCTCGCCGCCCGGGTCCCCCTCGCCGGGGTCGCCGCTGACCTACTCGCCGCAGGTCGCGATGGAGCCGCTGCCGACGGGGCCGGCTCCGGAGTTCGCCGGCGGGTGGGGATACGCCGGGGTGCCGGGGGCGGCGGGAGGGGGAGCGGGGGGCGCCGCGGGGGGGGGCGCCCCCGCCTCGGCGGCCGCTGCCGCCGCCGCGGCCGCCTCGGCCGCGCTCGCCGGCGGCGGCGGCGGCCCCGGAGGCGTCGACGACGTCTCTCCCCCTCCCCTCGCGGTCCCCGTCGTCATCACCTGGCCGCACGGCGGGGAGGCGGTCGAGGTCGAGGGATCTTGGGACGGCTGGACGACGCGGACGCCGCTCCTCCGCGCGAACGGCGGCAGCGGCGGCCGGCCGGCGGGCGCCGCCCCCCCTCCCTCCTCGGCGGCCCCCTCCGAGGCCTCGGCGGTCAAGATGCTCCCCCCTGGCGTATACCAGTACAAGTTCGTCGTCGACGGGGCCTGGCGCTGCGCCCCCGGGGCGCCCTCGACGACGGACGCCGCGGGCAACGTCAACAACGTGCTCGAGGTCCGCGAGGCCGAGCCCGAGTGCCTCGACGGGCTCGCGGGCTTCGACGCGCCGCCGAGCCCGGCGTCCTCGTACGCCTGCGCGCCGCCGCCGCCCGAGGACTGCTCGAAGGAGCCGCCGCCGGCGCCGCCGCACCTGGCGCTGACGCTGCTCAACGTCCCGCCGCCGCCGCCGCCGCCGCCGGCGCCCGCGCTCTCTCCCTCTTCCTCCTCGTCCGTCGCCGCGGCGAACGCCGCCGCCGCCTCGGCCGCCGCCGCCTCCGCCGCGGCCGCGGCTGCTGCTGCCGCGGCCTCTTCGGGCGGTGCCGGGGGAGGGGGGCAGCAGCAGCAGGCCGTGGCCGCTGCCGCCGCCGCGGCGGCGGCCGCCGCGGCTGCCGCCGCGGCGGCCGAAAACCAAAACGCCGCCGCCGCCGCTGCGGGCGTGAGCATCGGCGGAGGAGCGGCCGCGAGCGTCGGCTCCTCCTCCGGCTTCGGGGGGGTCCCGACCTGCCTCCCGCGCCCGCAGCACGTTGTTCTCAACCACCTCTACGCGCAGAGGGCGACGGACCCGCCGCCGCACGCCTCGACGCAGCCGGGGGGATGGGGCGCCTCGGCGCCGCTCTCTGGCCCGGGCTTCGCCCCCTCGGCCTCCTCGACGCCGCTGGCCGCCGCGGCCGTCGTGGTGGGCGAGACGCACCGGTACAGGGGAAAGTACGTCACGACGGTGTTCTACGCGCCGAGGCCGAGGCCGAGGAGACCCCAGCAGCAGCAGCAGCCTCAGAGTCACCAGCAGCAGCAGCAGCAGCAAGCTGTTGGCGGCGGTGGGATGCCTTCTTGATTTTTTTGTTTTCGTTTCCCCTTCCCCCACCCCTCTCTTGTAACTCTCTCCTTTCCTCGTCTCTCCGTCGAGGAGAAGATATTGATAGAACCGCGGCTGCACGGTTTCGACAGTTCATTCATTTACAGAACACAATACACGGTAAAAAATTCAGGGGGGGGGGAGCGACGGAGAAAACCACGAGAAATTTCAAAAAAAAAGGAAAAAAAGGGCCCCCCCCCCTCGCGCTCCTTTCAAGCAGCGTTGGACGCCCTGTCCGCCGCCGCGGCAGCGACCAGCCTCGCCCTCGCAGCCCCCGCATCCGCGGCCCTGTTGATCCTCAGCACGGGGCCCTCGGCCTCCCTTCCCAGCCTGGGCTCCCCGATCGAGAAGACCTCAGGCGCGGCGGCGGCGAGCTCCCTCGCCAGGGCCGGAGCGTCGAGGGCGAGGGCGAGCGAGTGGGCGGCGGCGGTCGACGAGGAGCCCCCTCCCGCGGGGGCGCCGCCGCCGCCCGAAGCAGAGCCCAGCACGGCCCTCGACAGCGCGTCGTGGACCAGAGACAACGGTTTGACGCACGGAGCGGGGGTCGGCGGCCTCCCCCCGGGGATCCTCAGCGACCCCAGCCCCGAGGCGCTCGAGCCGCCGCTGCCGCTGCCGCCAAAGGCCGCGCGGGCGCAGTCAAAGGCCCGCGGCAGCAGCGCCAGGAGCGCAGACCTCGCCCTGGCCTCGGCCCTCTCGGGGTCGGCCACGGCGTCGCGCCTGGCCTGCGCGGCGTGCGCGGCCCTGACGGCGGACATGGGCAGGTCGGCGAGGCCGCGAGCCGCGCTTCCGCCGCCCTCGGCCGTCGCGCCCAGCCCCTCGATGGCCTCGCGCGCGAGGGCGGCGGGCAGCGACGCGCGGAGCACCTCGGCGTCGGAGAGCGCCGCGGCGCGCGCGCCGACCGCGGCCGCGCCTCCGGCGTCGCCGAAGGTGAGGCGCTGCCTGGCTCTGGAGGCGAGGGCCGAGGAGGAGGAGGGGGCGAGCGGGGGGCGGGGGAAGGAGGTTGGAGGAGCGGCAGAGGCGGCAGCGGCAGGCTCTTGCTTTCCTTCCTCCCCGTTTTCTTCCTTTTCCTCCGCCGCTGAAGCCGAGGGACCAAAGTGAGGCGTCGCGGCCACTCTCCCGGGAGGCAGGGGGGGAAGCGGAGCCTCAGGGAGGCGCAGGAGGAGACCAGGAGCTGCCGTCACGGCGGCGGCGGCGGCGGCGCGAGCCCTTACCGCCTCTTCCTCCTCGTCTTCCTCCCGCTCTTCGTCCTCCTCGCCTCTCCGCGCCCTCGTCCCGCCGCGGCTCTTCCGGCAGCCGCTCGCCGCGGGAGACCGGCACCGCCCCTCGGCCTCCCTCGCGGCCCTCCTCGCGGCGGCCTCGCAGGCCCCGCGGAGCCTGCGCGCGAACTCCTCCCGAGCGGAGCCGGCGGCCGGGTCCGTCACCCGGATGGCGAGCAGCATCGGCGGCAGACTCGCCCCGGCCCCGCCGCCGCCGCCGCCGCCGCCGGTACCCGGGGCCGCCGCCACGCTTCCGGGCGCGTTGACGTACTCCAATGCCACTCCTTCGGGGTAGAGCGCCCTGATCTGCAGCACGTGCGAGACGGAGAACCTCCGGCCGGTCGCCCGCTCCACCGCGGCGCGCGCCGAGTTGGGGTTGTTCCCCCCCCTGTTGCCGCCGCCGACGCCGTTGCCGCAGCCCCCCGTGCCCTCAAATGTCAGGCGCTGGCCCCCGCGGCCGCGCACGAGGGCCGCGGCGGAGTGGAGGGCCGCGAAGGCGGCGGCGAGCGAGGCGTGGGGTTCCGGGAGGCCCGAGACGAGGGCGGCGGCGCGGGCGGTGGCTGTCGTGGCGGTCGTCGAGGGGAGGAGAGGAGCTGCTGCGGCGGCGGCGGACGAGGGGGCAGGAGCCGCCGCCGCTGCCGCAGAGGTCGCAGAGGTCGCGGGAGCCCTCGGGGCTCCGGGAACCGCCGCCGCAGCCGCAGAGAGGGTGATGACCGTTGACAACTGCAGCAGGGGGCGCTTCCTCGGGGTGAGGATCCCGCCCGAGGCGGCGGCTCCCCCCCTGCCGCTGGTGCTCGCTGGGGTCGCAGCGACGGAAGGAGCCACAGGCGTCGTCGTCCCCATCGCGCCGAGGCCGCGGGCCGGCGTCGGCTTCGCTGCTGCCGCGACAGCGGCACACAACTGCTTGGGCGTCTTCGCCTCTTTTGATCCCCCGGAGAGCAGAGCGGAGCGCCTGGTGGTCCGCGCCGACGCTTTCTCTGCGTTGTTGGGCTCCTCGGCAGCCGTGGCGGTGAAAGCTGGCGCAAGATTTGGACGTTTGGAGTTTGGCGAAATCGGTGAGCGTCTCGTTTTCGCTGTTCCGATTCCCTCTATTCTCTTCGCCCTCTCCATTCTTTGTCTCACCTTTCTTCTTCTTGGACGATGGCGTCGTCGCGTCTCCTGCGACGGCGCGCTTTCGCGCCTGTTTTTTTTTGTCCAAAGGGTGTTTTTTTTGTTGAGGAGAAAGACGCGAATTGCTTTTTTTCCCCGTGAGCGGGCCCGATCAAGGGAGCAAGATGATGGCATCATTCAGCAGAGAAAAAGACTCCGCCTTTCGACTCGTTCTCGCGCTTCTCCAGCTCATCGGCTGCAATCACGAGCAGCAAGAGAGCAATGGCGACTCACCCTGAAGGTTGCGTGCAGCGGAGGCTGCATGGCTTGGTGCTAGAAAAGAGAGATTGAGAAGCGAGATTGAGAGGAAGAAGAAGAAAAAGTGAGAGAGAGAAGGCAAGCCGGATTTTCAAACGGCTACTTTTTTCCTTATTTTTTTCTGTTTTGATCTCACATGGCTCAAAAAAAAAAAACTCTCTTCTTTGAATCAATTTTATATCCACAGCAGGGGGGGGGGCCTGGGACAAATAAAAACAGGCCCCTTTGCTCGTGGTTTGTTGCTGTTGTTGTTGTTGATGATGATGGGCGATTGTGAAGAGGATAGAGGTGTTGTGCTGGTGTCAAAAAAAAAAGAGGGAAAAAGTTTTCTTTTTTCTCTCTCTCAAAACTCGGAAGCGGGGGGGTTCGGTTCGTTCTTTTCTTGTTTCGGTTTCTCTCTCTCTCTCTCTCTCTCAGCTCTCTCAATTCTCACTTCTCTCTCTCTCTCTCTCTCTCTCTCTCATGCCGCACTCGACGCCCCGCGCTGCCTCAGGCCCGTAGTAACGGCCGAGGAAGGGGGAGCGACAGAGTCGGAGTCTCCGTTGACAACCGGAGGAGGAACCGAGGGAGAGGCCGCCGCCGCCGCCGGCGCCGCTCTGGCGGCGGCGCCGGCGGCGGCGGCGGCGGCGGCGGCGGCCCCCGCCGCGGCCCTGGCCCCCTCCTCCGCCTCCTCCCTCGCGGCGTCCGCCCTGTCGTGCGCCTCCATCATCCTGCCCAGCCCGCCGACGGCGCGCAGCCACGCCACGATGACGACGGCGTAGACGCCGGCGATGACGCCCAGTCCCGCCTGCAGCGACCCAAACGCGAGCAGCAGCGCCTGCGTGACCCAGCTCGCGCCCGACTTGCCGACCTGCGAGCCGACGAGGTCGACGGCGGCCTTGCCCGCGGCCTTCTCGTCGGGGTCCATCTCGATGTAGACCATCTCCTTGGCGGGGTCGAACAGCGAGAACTTGGAGGCGCGCGCGAAGACCTGGGTGACGGCGCCGGCGGCGACGCCCGCGGCGGCGGCCGAGGCGACGCGGCCGCCCGTGGCCGCCGCGACGGCGGCCGAGGCGGCCTCGGCCGCGGCCGGGCCGAGCGCGCCGGCGCCGGCGAGCGACAGGCCGAAGAAGGCGCCTCCCGCGGCGAGCATGACGGCCGGCGTCGCCGCGGCCGCGACCCTCCAGCCCAGGAACTGGAAGACGAAGCGTCCGGCGAGCATCAGGAAGATCGTGACCTGGAGCGAGAGAGAGAGGGGGAGCGAGAGAGAAAGGGGGAGCGAGAGGTAAGGGGGAGCGAGAGAGAAGGGGGAGAGCATAGGAAGAGAACGAAAAGAGAGCGAGGAGGAAGCATCGGAAAAAGACAGGTGTGAGAAGAGAGGTCTCAGAAAAAGAAGCAACGTTCGAGAAGGGAGAGAAAAAAAACCCCCAAAACCACTCACGTATCCCGTCGCGATCGACACGTCCGCGAGCGCCGCCTGGTACGCCAGTGGGCTCGGGTGCAGCTGCCTGAGCGCGCCCTTCCACGCGAACTCGAACAGCCTGTGGCTGACTCCGTAGCCGACGACGAGCAGCGCGAGGTTGGAGATCATGGGATAGGCCCTCAGCGCCGCGAGCGAGTCACCGAGGCTCTTCTTCTTCTTCTTCTCGCTCTTCGTGGCAGCCGCCGCCTCGGAGGAGGACGCGAGGAGGGCGGCGGCTTCGGGGCTGGCGGCGGCGGCGGCCTCTGCCGCTGCCTTCGCCTCGGCCTTGGCTTTTGCCTTTGCGAGCTTTTTGGGGTCCGGGGGAGGGCGCGGGACCTTCAGGTCGACCCAGGCCTTCGCGGCGCACATCGCGGCCGAGAGCGCGACGACGGTGCCGACCAGGATGCGGAGGGCCGGGGCCGCGGCGTCGGTGGCGGCCGCGGCCGCGGCGGTCGCCGCGGCCGCGGTTGTCGACGACGCCGACGACGCCGACGATGCCGCCGCCGCATTCGCCGCCGCCATCGCGCCCGCGCTGCTCCCTGCCCCGACCGCCGCGTTAACCATCTTCACGTAGTTGCCCGCCACCACCAGCGCGACGTTGGCCGCGACGCCCATGAGAGGGTAGATCGCGCGCGCGTCCGCCACGGAGCAGACCTCGTTGGCGAGCCCCCAGAAGAGCACCGAGATCGCGACGGCGCCCCACAGCTCGGCCACGCAGAAGAAGAGCGAAAACGTCCAGTGTTCGACCACCTTGAGGAGGCCGTGCAGCCCCGCCGGGACGACGGGCGCCAGCGCGGCGTAGAAGCCGTGCGGGTGGAGCCAGGCCGAGGAGGGATAGAGCACGGTGGCGAAGAAGGCGTAAAAGGCGACGAGCGGCAGCAGCGCGAGGTAGAAGACCGAGCGGCTCCCGCCGCCGCCGCCGGCCGCGGCGCCAGCGGCGGCGGCGGCGGCCTCGCTTCCCCCGGGACCCGACGCCGCCGCCGCCGCCGCGGCGGCGTCCCTCCTCCCGGCCCGCTCCACCAGCGCCCTGTAGAACACGAAGAAGCCCAGCGATGCCGGGAGCACCCCCACGCTCGCCAGGAAGGGGAGCGTCTCGGCGCCGCCCGCCGTCACCATCAGCGCGTCCTTGAGGTTCTGCAGGATCGTCAGGTTGAAGCTCGCGCAGAAGAAGATCGCGCCCAGCGGGAGCGCCTTGGCCCACGCGGAGGCCGAGACGGGCTCCGGGGCGGACGCGGGCTCCTCCTCCTCTTCTCGGGAAACGGGCGCGCTGCCCGGGACGACCGGGAAGCGGTGCGACCACCACCCCTTCTTCTTGCGGCGGGCGAGGTAGTGGTCGTTGGTCCTCGCGCCCGCCGCGGAGAGCTCGAGGGGCAGCGTGAGCAGGAAACGCGCGAGCCTCGAGGCCGGCAGGCGCCTCGCCGGGGACAGGGACGGGGCCGAAGACGAGGGCAGCGGCGACGATGACGAGCTGCGCGCGGACAGCGCGGGCGAGGTCGAGGCCGAGGCGGGCTGCGCGATGTTGAGCGGGCCCTCGTCGCCGGCGCGGGAGGAGGGGGCCGGAAAGCCTCCGTCGCCGCTGGTGGCTTTCGAAAGGGGAGGGGCGGCGGGTCCGCGGAGGGGCCGGCGGCGCGGGGCTGCGGAGGGGAGGGAGGGAGGGAGGACTCGAGGGGGACGAGGGGGACGGCGTGAGAGCGAAGGGAGGGCGCACAGGAGGGGGAGGTCGACGAGGGCCGGGGGCCGCCTGTTGTTGCCTCGCTCTATCCGACAGCGACGTCGAAGTTTCTCCCGCGTCGCTTTTTTTCTTCTTTTTTTGCTTCACGATGCCCGCCTCTGCCTCTCCTTGACATCTTGATCCGTCAACTCTCCGAGCGCAATCCGATCTCAGAGATGTGACGAGTGAATTGAAGCAAAGATGGATTGGAACCGAGGCGCAACGCAAGGGAGTTGAAGGGGCGTCGAAACCTCGAAAAATTTCCGCTGTTACTGTCGACGCCGACGCCGAGGGAAAAAGAAAGCAGAGACGACGTCCGAAAAAAAAAGAAATCTCGACTTGACGTTTTCGCTCTTCCCCCTACTTAATCGAGGCTCCAATTCCAGCATCTCTTCGACGCTGCCGCAACTATGACGCACCTGAAGGAAGCCTGGCGAGACGAGGGGGCAGCGCGAGGCTCTGCGGGCAGATCGTCGTCGTCGAAGTCGAAGAGGCAGACGCTGCCGACGTTGCCGCCGGCCCTCGCCGCCTCGAGGCTACTTTACCCCCGTCGGGCCGCGCATTGGCGACAGCGCCGCCGCCGCAGCTCAGGGAGGAGGACAACATGCGCAGTCTCTCTCTCTCTTGGTCTCTCCGAGGAGGAGGAAAATCAGAGGCAAAAGGAGAGAAAGGAGCGACGAGGCTGAGAAAGCGGATTCTCTCTCTCTCTCTCTGTCTGCCGAAAACGAAGCGAGAGACCGAGAAGCGCGAGAGACGAGGAAAAGCAAGAAAATGATGTCGCCGACTCCACTTTCTCTCTCTCTCTCTTTCTCTCTCTTTTTGTTTGGGAATCAACGCAAGCTTTCTCTCTCCTTCGTTCGCTAGCTTCTAGCCCTTTTTCTCTCGTCGACACTTGCGGTCCTCGTTTCGTTTATTATGGCCTCGGCCAGGGCCCTGAGCAGCGCGGCGTTCGCGCCTGCCGCCTTTGCGACGAGCGGCAGCGACATTCGATCGACGGTGATGCGGCGACGTGGCTTCGGCGCCGCAAGCATCCTGGCGCAGCATCCTACTCCGTCCTCGGCGTCCGCAGACCGCCCGTCCACGAGCGGGAGAAGAGCCTCGGGCATCCCTCAGAGGGGACGAGGATTCCACCAGAGGCCCCTGTCGCGGCCCCCGGCAGCCGAAAAGACGACGCCCAATGGAGCGGCGCCACTAGCTCCCGGCACTATCATCTCGCAGCTCCCGCTCTTCCCCTTGAACCTCGTGGCCTTCCCGCACGCAGACGTCCCGCTGCACATCTTCGAGGCCCGGTGAGCGAAATTGAAAAGGGAATCAAGGCATCAGAGAACGAACAGTTCGAAGTGGATGCGACTTGGGTTTTTTTTTCTAGTCTAATCTTTCTACCACCTCTCAACCTTTTGACCTCTCTCTCTTCCAACCCCCCCACCGAAACAAACACAGCTACCGCGTCCTCTTCTCCACGCTCCTGTCCGGCGACAAGGACATCGACGAGGGGATGGTCTCGGACGACAAGCCTTGGGTCGGCACTCGGTCGTTCGGGCTCTGCTGGTCCGACGGCAAGGGGGGCGTCGCGGGCGTGGGAACCCGCCTGGCCATCAACAAGCACGCGATGTTGCCCGACGGGAGACTGTTTGTGGAGTCGCGCGGCGTCGAGCGCTTCCGCATCCTCAGCGTCCTCCAGCGCACCCCCGTCGTCGTCGCCGAGGTCGAAGTCCTCCCGGAGCTGCTCGAGGACGCCAGGGGCAAAGCCGGCGAGAGCGAGGAAGAGGTTCGGGCTAGCGAGGAGACCGAGGAGGAGGAGGAGCAAGGCCCGCAGGACGCGGAGAGCCTGGCGAGGGCCGTCGCGGACGCGTTCCGCGAGCTGATCGCGATCAACATGAAGATGGGCCTGATCAACAGGGCCGCCCTCGCGGACAAGTGGAAGGTCGTCGAGAGCGAAAGCAGGGGCGAGGACGACTCGCTGCTGCCGATCGAGCCGCCGGAGCTGTCGACCCTGGGTCCGGCGGCGCTCTCTCACTGGGTGTCTGCCTACTTCGCCGACTCCCCCGTCCACCAGCAGGTGCTGCTTCAGGAGGACTCCGTCCCGAGGAGGCTGCGGTCGCTGCTCGACGTGCTGCGGGGCACCGTCGGGTTCCTGAGGGCCAAGGCGGCGCTCGAGGCCGTCGGCGGCGGAGGCATGGACAGCGGCAGCGGCGGGTCTGCTTCGCCTCCTCTGGGGAGCGGGCCGGACTAGAAGGGAGAGAGAGAAAGGGCGAGCGAGCGAGAGAAAGAGAGCGAAAGAGAGAGAGAGCGCGCGCGCGAGAGGTTTTTGTTTTGTTTTGTTTCGTTGAAAAGTTGGAAAGAAAGAGCCAAGGAACACCTACACTACTATAAAATCACACTCTCTCTCTGCCTCTTCCCCTCTCCTGATTTTCCCTCCTCTCACGGGATCTGCCTGTCGTAGCTCTTGCCCGTGCCCAGCGCGGCCTTCTCGGAGTTTTCGGCCTCGACCCTCGCGATGGCGTCCTTGGCGTAAAACAGAAACGGCGTCTGCGCGCCCTGCATCTCCGGGGACAGGTAGTCCCTCTTCAGGCTCAGGTCCATCGCGCGCTTGAGCCGCTGGTTGCGCGCGTCGACCTCCTCGACGGGCAGGCGGTCGAGCGCCTCGCCGACGTCCTGGTTCAGCAGCGGGTCGTAGAGGTCGTCGTAGCGCAGGCCGAACTTGACCAGCTGCCCGCCCACGGCGGCGCGGTAGCGCCTCGCGGCCCAGGAGGCGAGGGGCTCGAGGAGCGAGGGGAGCTTGGTGGTCGCGCTCGGGATCGACATATCTGGGTTTGGGGAGGTCCGGGGGGAGTTTTGTTTTTTTGGGGGGGAGGTCCTTTGGAGTTCGGAAGAGGCGAGGTCGTTCGGTCAGGGGGTGAGGAAAAGGCAAAGGGCGGCGGCCGAAGAGGGAGGAGAAGAGGAAAGCGTCGATGGAGTTTTCTTTCTCATCCGCCATCGTCGTCTTTCGATTCTCTCTCTCTGTCTTCTTCTTCTCCCCACTACCTCCGTTCTCTCTCCCCTCTCTCTTCTCTCCAGCAGCAGCAGCCCAAGCAAAACGATGCGGTCAGAAAACTTTGAAGACTGTTGTACGGTTTGTCCGCAGTCGCCTCTGAAAAAAGAGGGGAAAGCGAGAATCGCCTCCGTCCCTTTCTCCAAAAGCGTTCGGAAATTAAAACTTATACATTCGTTCATCGCTCCGCGGTGTTCGTTGATATGGGAGTGTGCACGCACTGCTGCGTAAAGAGCGAGGAGCAGCCAAAGGCGGGGGAGCGAACAGAGGAAACGGAAGAGCAATCGCCGTCGCCCTCGTGGCGGCGGCGGCGGCGGCGTTGTCCCTCTACTACTCTCTCTCTCTCTCTCTCTCTCGTCGACCCCCTTTCGCTCTTTCTCTTTCCGCGAGCCGCCACAGAGAGAGAGGAGAACGCAACACTCGCGAGCGCGCGTACCTTGAAGAAAATGAAAGTTCAAAAACAGGCCGCTCGCGCTCGAGCTGTTCCTTCTTCCGCCTTGGGATTTCTCTTCGAGCGAAAGAAAAAAGTGAGCAGCACTCTTGTTCGGAGCTCGATCGATAAAAACAACTCTGTACCTCCCCCCAGAGCAGAGAAGCGATGGCCGATTCTTGGGACTCGGGCACGCGCTCGACCGTCCAGAAGCTGCCTCTGCTCACGGTGAGAGAGGGGAACGCAGGGGATGGGGGCGTCGGGGCAGAAGAGAGAACGAGAGAGAGCGAACAAAACGAATGCCCTTCTCGCGTCCTCTTTTTTTTCTCGACCCCGACTGAACGAGAGTAAACGGAAAAAAAAGAAAACTTCATCCTCTTTCCATCAAAACAGGTCCGCGCCGGCCCGCGCGACGCCAAGGAGGAATGGGAGAAGCGGCTCAAGGAGGTAAAGAGAAAGACGGAGTTGAGATGGAGAGAGATGGAGAGAGAGCGTTAGAAGGCGTTTCGCCTTTTCCTTTCCTTTCCTCTTTCAACCCCCGACGTCCAAAAAAAATGAAAAAACATTTTCCTCTCAGGAGCTCCAGGCCCTGATCGCGTACGTGCAGATGAACAAGGCAGCCGACTCGGACTGGTTCACGATCTCTGCGGACAAGGGCGGCACAAAGGTAAGGAAAAGAGAGAGAGAGAGAGAGAGAGAGAGAGAGAGAGAGAGAGAGAGAGAGAGAGAGAGAGAGAGAGAGAGAGAGAGAGAGAGAGAGAGAGAGGCGAAGAAGAAGAAGGAAAAGGCCAAGAAACGCCGCCTCGCCCGTTGCTTGTCTTAGCCACCCGAAACCTCTCCCTCTTCCTTTCCTTTTGAATAACGCACAAAAACTCGCACCCAATCACAGTGGTCAGGCACCTGCTGGTACGTCCACGAACTCCTCCGCTACGAATTCCCGTTTGAGTTCGAGACGCCGGCCACCTACCCCGCCACGGCACCGGAAATAAGAATCCCCTCCCTCGACGGCAAGACCGCAAAGATGTATCGAGGGGGGGCGATCTGCCTCACGCTGCACTTCAAGCCGCTGTGGAGCAAGAACGCGCCGCACTTTGGCGTCGCGCACGCGCTGTGCCTGGGGCTGGCGCCCTGGCTGGCAGCGGAGGTGCGAGGTTTTCGGGGAAGGGAGAGAGAGAGAGAGAGGGAAAGAGAAAGAGAGGAAAGGAAAGGGGTGGGGAGAGGAAAAGAGAAAAACTCGCTCCACGCATCTTCTTCGAGCCCCTCTTCTTCTTTTTTCCCCTCTCGTTTACCAAAAAAACACCAACACACTTTTACTCTGAAACGCAGGTCCCGCACCTCGTCGCCGAGGGCGTCGTGGAGCCCAAGGGGTAGGAGAAATGGAGTTGAGCAAAATAACGCTGTAATTTTATACCGCCGGCCGAGAGATCATTTTTGTTTGTTACAGCCCGCGAGCAAACTCCCTCCACCGCGAGGACGAGACCGAAGCGCCCCCCCTCCCTCCTCCCCCGTCTCTCCCCCTGATCGTCGGCCACGACATGACCTCTTCGCTCTTTCTCGGCATCGACAGCAACAGCGCCGCCGCGGCGTTGTGCCCGGGGGCGCCGGTCACGCTCCCGCCGGGGTGCGCGCCGGCGGAGGCGAAAAAGAGGTTTGCCGCGACGCGGAGGGGCACGCGGTCGCCAAAGGAAAAGGTGTTTTGCACGTGGTGGATGTGCCCCCCGGTGATCCCGAACCTGGCCTCTATCCGCGGGGGAGGGTACGGGACGGCGTCGACGACGAGGGAGCGCAGGCCGGGGCACCAGGCCTCGGCCGCGGTCAGCAGCGACCTCGCGTAGAGGTCCGTCGCCTCGGGCGTCCACGCCCTCTTGGAGGCCTCGAACGACGCCGGCCGCGGCGCTCCTGTCTCGAGGAGGGGCCGCCGGCTTCGGGAAGGAGCCTGCCTCCTCCCTCCCTCGGCGACGTGGACATCGTCGTCCTCTTCCGAGCGATGCCCCCCTTTCAAGAAGGAGACGCCGGGCGCGTGAGGGGCCAGCTGCACGAAGAGCGCGGCGGAGTGGCACGCGCCCAGTCTCTTCTCCTTCCTGTCCTCTTCTCGGACCGCTCCGCCGCCGGCGGCCGCTCCCTCGCTCCGCTCCTCCCCCTCCCCCTCCCCCTCCTCCTCTCTCACCGACGGGTCGGCCGCGGAGTGGAAGTAGAACTCGATCGGCGGGTGCCTCCCCTCGGAGGCGTCGACGTACGAGGCGTCTCCCTCCAGGGCGGCGACGCACGCGTCGTGGAGGAGGTCGACCGGGCTCGGAGAGCTGCCGGCGCCGGCGGCGCCGGCGCCGCTCGCGGCGAGGAGGTGCGCCGTGGTCTTGTGCTCCGGCCCCGCGAGCTCGCTCCCCCCTCGGTCCCCGAGGCACGCGAACTCCGGAAGCGCCGACAGCGCCAGGTTGAGTTTGAAGGTGGTGGCCGGGACGTAGAGGGAGTCGAGGCGCTCCAGGAAGGAGGTGGGAGGCGACGACGGCGAGGACGGCGGAGACGGAGACGGCGGCGGCGGCGGCGGTGGCGACCAAACCGAGTCCGCGGAAGACGCCGCCACCGCGGGGGAGAGCCCGCAGAGCGCCCACGGGTCGCAGGCCGCGACCACCCCGACCCTTGCCCTCACCCTCTTCCCGCAGGACAGGGTCACGCCCCGGGCGACGACGGGCGAGGGAGGGCCCGCGCCGCGTCCCTCCCCGCCGAACGTGTCGATCGAGGCGACGCGGCGGGCGCGGAACAGCGAGGCGCCGGCCCTCCTCGCGTTCTCCGCGAGCCGGTGCGTCACGGTTCCCATCCCTCCCTCGACCAGGGCCCAGGCGCCGTTGGTGCCCCTGAGACGGACCATGTTGTGGAGGAGGAAGTTGTAGCCTTGGGGTTGAAAGAGAGAGAGAGAGAGAGAGAGAGAGAGAGAGAGAGAGAGAGAGAGAGAGAGAGAGAGAGAGAGAGAGAGAGAGAGAGAGAGAGAGAGAGAGATATAAAAAAAGATATAAAAAA